>Ga0256405_10001243_pt1 | contig 71580 bp, 47 predicted proteins | sample RumenRJG_02DNA_FD_189096 | JGI IMG/M metagenome (GOLD analysis project Ga0256405, IMG submission 189096) | Bovine rumen microbial communities from Lethbridge, Alberta, Canada - RJG_02 | ecosystem: Host-associated > Mammals > Digestive system > Stomach > Rumen | place: Canada: Alberta...
CATTCCGAACAGAGAAGTTAAGCCCGCTTGCGCCGATGGTACTGCAATGCAATGCGGGAGAGTAGGAGGCCGCCACTTTTCAGAAGAGAGACCCTTTCATCAATATTGGTGAGAGGGTCTTTTTCGTTTACTTCATTGATAAGAGGGTCTTGGGGGCTACTTCTTTTTTAATTCCCAAAAAGCTACAGCAGAGGCTGCTGCTACGTTGAGGGAGTCGACACCATATGCCATAGGTATACGGACAACATAATCTGCTCTGTTAATGGTTCCCAATGGTAGTCCGTCACCTTCGGTGCCCATGATGATAGCTAGCCGTTCTTCTTGTTTTAGAATAGGGGAATCAAGTGGTATGGATTTATCAGTAAGTGCCATTGCTACGGTCTTGAAACCATCGTTATTTAATTGTTGGATATCGCCCTCTATCCATGTCCAAGGAACTAAGAAAACAGAGCCCATAGAGACTCTGACAGCTCGACGGTTAAGGGGATCACAGGAGTTTTTAGTCAGTAACACTGCATCGATGCCTAAAGCTGCAGCTGAACGGAAGATGGCTCCGATATTCGTAGTGTCAACCACACCGTCGATGATGACAATGCATTGAGCATTCTTGCAAACCTCTTTTACGCTTTTCAGTGCTGGTCGTCGCATGGCACAGAGTACTCCTCGTGTCAAGGTATAACCTGTTAAATTGGCAAGCAATTCACGTTCTCCTGTATAGATAGGAATATCTCCGCAACGACAAATGATATCAGTTGCGTCTCCATCAATATGCTTGCGTTCACAAAGCAAGGCAATTGGTTGATAGCCTGCGTCCAGTGCTACGCGTATAACTTTAGGGCTTTCCACGATGAAGATGCCTTTTTCTGGTTCTATTCGATTGCGCAATTGAGCTTCTGTGAGTGCACTGAATAGCTGTACATCAGGGTGTTGGAGGGATGTAATTTCAATGATGGGCATGCAAATTTTTCTTTTTCTTTGCAAAAATACTAAATAAATTGGAATAATCCCTTGACAAAAGGATTTTTATTTTGTATATTTGCAATCCCATATTATATACAGATTGTTATCTGCAAATTAATAAACAGATTATATAAAGGTTATATATGAAGAAAATAATAGCGATAATCTTTCTCTTCTTAGTTGGATTATCGTCGTATGCTCAGATTGAGGATCCCGTACACTTCAGTTCTCAATTGAAGATGTTGAAAGGTGACGAGGCGGAAATCGAGTTTAAAGCAAGCATTGATCCAGGATGGCATGTCTATTCTGTCCATCTGGGTAATGGTGGCCCTATATCCGCTTCGTTCAACGTAACGAAGATAGATGGTGCTGAAATCGTAGGAACGCTGCAAGCCAAAGGCAAGGAAATTAAGCACTTCGACAATCTTTTTGAGATGGAGGTACGCTATTTTGAAAATTCTGCAACCTTTGTTCAGAAGATTCATTTCACCAAGCCCGAGTACACTATTGACTGCTATCTGGAGTATGGTGCTTGTAATGATCAGGGCTGTCTGCCTCCATCTGAGGTCCCGTTCAAGGCTCAGGGCAAGAGTCCAATTGCGGATATGAAGGATACAAAGGAAGCAACGGAGATAGACGAGGCTGAAGTTCAGGTGCCTGATATGACAGAATCCGATTTCTTGTTCAATTTGTGGGCTCCGGTTAGTGACGAGCTAAAGACGATGGATGGTAGTGACGATGTAACAGACTACACCTTATTATATATATTACTGATGGGTTTCATTGGCGGATTGTTAGCAGTCTGCATGCCTTGTATTTGGCCCATCATTCCGATGACTGTAAGCTTCTTCCTTAAGCGTGCCAAGACTGATAAGCGCAAAGGTATCCACGATGCTATAACCTATGGGTTGAGTATCATTGTTATCTATCTTGTGCTAGGTTTACTTGTTACGGCATTTTTCGGTAGCGACTCGCTTAATGCTATGTCTACGAATGCGGTATTCAACATTTTCCTGTTCTTGTTGCTGGTGATGTTTGCCTTGTCATTCTTCGGATGGTTTGAGATTCAATTACCAGACAATTGGGTTAATTCAGTAGATCATAAAGCCTCAAAGACCAGTGGACTGCTTTCCATCTTCCTGATGGCCTTTACATTGGTACTCGTGTCGTTCTCCTGTACGGCTCCTATTATCGGTTTGCTGCTTGTCGAGACTGCTACCAGTGGCAATTGGCTTGCTCCAGCATTAGGTATGTTCGGATTTGCCTTGGCCTTAGCCTTGCCGTTTACCCTTTTTGCTCTCTTTCCCGCATGGCTCAAGCAGGCTCCTAAGTCCGGCTCATGGATGAATACCCTGAAAGTTGTGCTAGGCTTTATCGAACTGGCCTTTGCCTTGAAGTTCTTCTCCGTGGCAGATTTAGCTTATGGTTGGCATCTGTTAGACCGCGAAGTGTTCCTTTCACTCTGGATTGTCATCTTTGCACTTCTTGGCGCTTATCTCTGTGGATGGTTGAAATTTCAGTCAGACGAAATAGGAGGTGACACCAACAAGCCTAAGCCTGTGGTTTGTATCATGGGAGGACTCGTTTCTTTGGCTTTTGCCTTGTATATGGTTCCTGGACTATGGGGTGCTCCTTGTAAGGCAGTCAGCGCTTTTGCTCCGCCTATGAATACGCAGGACTTCAATATGAACAGTAAGGTTGTTGAAGCAAAATATACCAGCTATGAAGAAGGTATGGCTGCTGCTAAGGCTCAGGGTAAGCCTGTCCTGATTGATTTTACAGGCTTTGGTTGTGTGAATTGCCGTAAGATGGAGGCCGCAGTATGGACAGACCCGAAAGTGGCTGACCTGTTGACAAACGACTATGTCCTTATTTCACTTTATGTGGACGATAAGACTCCTCTCAAAGAACCTTTCGTGGTGAAAGATGCTGAGGGTAACACCAAGACATTGCGAACAGTTGGAGCCAAGTGGAGTTATCTGCAGAGCCATAAATTTGGAGCCAATGCGCAACCTTTTTACGTGATACTCAATCATGAAGGAAAACCACTCTCTGGCAGTCGTGCTTTCGACGAGAATATTTCTGAATTTATCAATTTTTTAAAGAAAGGAATCAATAACTATGATCGATGAAGAAACACGTAACCGCATCATCGCCCTGATTCATCAGGAGGTTGTGCCAGCCATTGGCTGTACAGAGCCTATTTGTGTCGCATTGTGTACGGCAAAAGCCACAGAACAGTTGGGTACTCGTCCTGAGAAGATTGAAGCCTTTCTGAGTGCTAATATCCTGAAGAATGCTATGGGCGTAGGCATTCCTGGCACCGGTATGATTGGTCTGCCCATTGCCATTGCTTTGGGGGCATTGATTGGTAAAAGTGAATATCAACTGGAAGTGCTCAAGGACCTCACACCTGAGTCGTTGGCTGAGGGAAAACGCTATGTCTCAGAGAATCGTATTGTCATTTCCCAAAAGGAGGGTGTCTGTGAGAAACTGTATGCTGAGGTGACTGTTACTGCTGCAGGCAGGAGTGAAACCGCTATCATTGCTGGCGGCCATACTCGTTTTGTGGAAAGTTGTGTAGATGTGGATAATACAGCAACTCAATCTTCTGATAATGCTGAAAGCTCAATTCAACTGAATATGCGCATGGTTTATGACTTTGCCACTACTGCATCCCTCGACGAGATTCGTTTTATTGAGGAAGCCCGTACCTATAATATGAATGCTGCCCGAGAGGCCCTGAAAGGCAATTATGGTCATAACCTCGGTAAGACCATCGACCGTCCACTTTCGAAAGGCATCTTTGGCAATACCATCTTTTCTCATATTATCTCCCGTACGGCTTCAGCCTGTGACGCTCGTATGGGTGGTGCAATGATTCCTGTCATGTCCAACTCTGGTAGCGGTAATCAAGGTATCTGCGCTACGAATCCAGTGTGTGTCTATGCCAAAGAGAACGAGAATACAGAGGAAGAACTTATTCGTGCCCTGATTTTGAGTCACCTTACTGCCATCTACATCAAACAGTCGCTTGGCACGCTTTCAGCCCTTTGTGGTTGTGTGGTGGCGAGCATTGGCAGCAGTTGTGGCATTACCTATCTGATGGGAGGTGATTATAGTCGCATTTGCGCATCGGTAAAGAATATGATTGCAAACCTTACAGGTATGATCTGCGATGGTGCCAAACCCTCGTGCTCACTGAAGATTACCAGTGGAGTTAGTACTGCATTACTCTCTGCCTTGCTTGCGATGGAGGGAAAATGTGTCAGTTCTGAGGAGGGTATTGTTGACGATAGTGTAGACAAGAGCATTCATAATCTGACGAGTATTGGTGCTGACGCCATGTGTAAGACCGATGACATGGTACTCAGCATTATGACAGGCAAACGATGTTAACAAAAAAGTGGTGTAACCTTTTGGATTACACCACTTTTTATAGATAAACTTATACGTTCTTTACTTTACCTCCTCAAAGTCAGCGTCCTGGATGTTGTCATCCTTCGGAGCTTCCTGCTGAGCACCTGCCTGCTGACCAGCGAAGGGGTTGTCTTGAGGACCGGCCTGTGCACCCTGAGCTCCCTGATACATCTGCTGTGAGGCAGTCTGCCAAGCGGTATTAAGTGCAGCGATGGCTGTGTCGATAGCAGCTACATCGCCTGCCTTGTGGGCATCTTTCAGCTGCTGCAGGGCCTGCTCGATAGCTGGCTTGTGCTGAGCAGGAATCTTGTCGCCAATCTCCTTCAGCTGGTTCTCCGTCTGGAAGATCATGCTGTCAGCCTGGTTCATCTTGTCTACGCGCTCGCGCTCTTTCTTATCGTTCTCAGCATTCTGCTCGGCCTCGGCCTTCATGCGGTTGATCTCGTCCTGTGACAGGCCGCTAGATGCCTCGATGCGGATGGCCTGCTCCTTACCTGTAGCCTTATCCTTGGCAGAAACCTTAAGGATACCGTTGGCGTCGATATCGAAGGTTACCTCAATCTGAGGAATACCACGACGTGCTGGTGCAATACCTGTGAGGTTGAACTGACCGATAGACTTGTTCTGAGCAGCCATTGGACGCTCACCCTGGAGTACGTGGATGGTTACCTCTGTCTGGTTATCAGCTGCAGTAGAGAATGTCTCGCTCTTCTTGCAAGGAATGGTTGTGTTGGCCTCAATCAGCTTGGTGCAAACACCACCCATGGTCTCGATACCCAGTGTCAGCGGAGTCACGTCAAGCAGCACGATGTCGCCTACGCCACCTTCTTTGTTCAGGATAGCGCCCTGAATTGCTGCACCGACAGCCACCACCTCGTCGGGGTTCACACCCTTTGAAGGCTCTTTGCCAAAGTAATTCTTGACGAGCTCCTGCACAGCAGGAATACGGCTTGAACCACCTACGAGGATGACCTCGTCAATATCTGCGGTTGACAGTTTGGCATCAGCGATAGCTTTCTGACAAGGAGCCAGACAAGCCTGGATGAGTCCATGTGCCAATTGCTCGAACTTTGCGCGTGTCAAGGTCTTCACCAAGTGCTTGGGAACACCGCCAACTGGCATGATATACGGCAGGTTAATCTCCGTAGAGGTAGAACTTGACAGTTCAATCTTAGCCTTTTCAGCAGCCTCCTTCAAGCGCTGCATAGCCATAGGATCGCTCTTCAGGTCAGCACCCTCGTCGTTCTTGAACTCTTGAACCAGCCAGTCAATGATAGCCTGGTCGAAGTCGTCACCACCCAGATGAGTGTCACCATTGGTAGAGAGTACTTCGAAGACACCACCACCAAACTCAAGGATAGAGATATCGAACGTACCACCACCAAGGTCGAAGACGGCAATCTTCATATCCTTGTTAGCTTTGTCAACGCCGTATGCCAAAGCAGCAGCTGTAGGCTCGTTGACGATACGCTTCACATTCAGACCTGCAATCTGGCCAGCCTCCTTCGTAGCCTGACGCTGTGAGTCAGAGAAGTAGGCAGGTACGGTGATCACAGCCTCAGTTACCTCCTGTCCGAGGTAGTCTTCAGCGGTCTTCTTCATTTTCTGCAGCACCATGGCGCTGATCTCCTGCGGAGTATACTTACGTCCGTCAATGTCAACACGAGGATAGCCTCCCTCGTTTACTACATTATAAGGTACGCGCGAGATTTCCTTCTCGGTCTGCTGCCAGTTCTCACCCATAAAACGCTTGATAGAGTAAACAGTGTTCTTCGGGTTGGTGATAGCCTGACGCTTGGCTGGGTCACCAATCTTACGCTCACCATTTTCAACAAAACCAACGACAGAAGGTGTAGTACGCTTACCCTCGCTGTTGGCAATTACTACCGGTTCGTTTCCCTCGAATACAGCAACACAGCTGTTGGTAGTACCTAAGTCAATTCCAATAATCTTTCCCATAGTTGTATTTTTTTTAATTATTAATTTGCATGATATGTCAGCAGCAAAATAGCAAAGCACGTGCCAAATCATTTTTTTTGTAAGATTGTGGTGACATTTTGGCACAAGTCTCAGATATTTTTCCTATCTTTGCATGCGAATTTAATACAGAATGGCATGAAAAGAATGATATTTTTAGTCGCTTTACTGTCGGCTATCCTCTCCGTATCGGCACAAGATAATCCCTATATTGTAAAGACGAAAGGGGTGAAGAAACCTGTTGTCAATAAGGTTGCTGATTCTCAGAAGCCTGTTGAGGAGGAAGCTGAGCCTACCGACTTTATGGGCAAGAACTTCCGTTTCTACAGTATGTGCGACTGGAAGGAGGGCATGCGCTTTATGGTTATTCCTGAAAAGTACGACATGCTCGTCAACACGTTCCGCGACGCTGAAACTGGTAAGGAGGTCAGCAGCGGCATTCTACGCCACCATATCATGGTCTACCAAGGACACGAAGATATGCCCAATGGTCGTGTGCATGTCAATTTTACCTGCGAGACCAACGGTAAGAACTACTATTACCAATTGCCCAATGGTACTTTCGAAGACTATTGCTATGGTAAGCTTGGTGTTCCCACACTGGCCTATCTGGGTGATGTCGACAAAGCCCGTGAATTGCTGATGGGGCAGACCATGCTGACACGTACTCAGCTCTATCGTGTTGATACAGAGTATGATGGTGACGGATATAAGGAGGTTACTGTCGACAAGAACATTCCTGTCGTAGTGAAAGCTATTGGCGTGGGTACTCGTTCGTTCCCAGTCAAGATTATCGTTGAGGACGAGAATGGCAATCAGTTCTATCAGAGCGTTGCTATGTCGAAAACCAACTGCGGTATGCGTGACGATGAATTCATTGTCGACAACGAGAAGTTCCTGTTTCAGGGTTCTTTCGACTTCACGGGTGCCAATATGTCAGTCTCTGACAATGTCAAGGAATATATTAACCAGACGGTTTATACCAAGCATCCCACCAGTATGAGCAGTAAGGGCTCTGGTAAGGTTCGCGACATGAAGGTTCCCCGCTTTACTGGCTTTATTATTGACGAGATAGCACCCGTCAAGAATTCCGCCTACTATACGCTGACCCTTCGCGAGGTGGAGAGTCGTCGTATCTATTATAAGGATGTGATCTTCCGCGAAGAAGAAGTTCTGAACAGCCGTAATGCTAGCGATGACGACTACTTCGGATATATCTTTGGTATGGGCGAGGGTTCCGCCAAGTCGACCAGCAAAGAGACGCGTGCCGCCATTCGTGAGGGCCGCGTTATTCCTGGAATGTCGAAAGAAGAGGTTGAGATGGCTATGGGCGAGCCGTTCCGTAAGGTTGTCGACTCAGAAGGCGCTGACCTTTGGATGTATGCCCGCTCCAACAATGTGATACTCGATGTGTGGTTTACCGATAGGGGCGTTGTCAAACTCGCCAAGGCCCGTAAGGCAAACAGTAAGAGTAGTAAGAAATAGTGCAGACGTTCTGCAAACGGTACAAAAATAAAAGAAGGCTTATTCGCCTTCTTTTATTTTTTCCATGATCTTCGCTTCCAGTTCTTCGCAGAGCTCGGGATTGTCTGTCAGCAGTGCTTTCACAGCGTCTCTGCCTTGTCCCAGTTTCAAGTCTCCGTATGAGAACCATGAGCCGCTCTTCTTGAAGATGTTGAGCTCGGTAGCCAAGTCTGCAATCTCGCCAATCTTCGAGATACCCTCGCCAAAGGTTATCTCAAACTCTGCCTTGCGGAAGGGAGGTGCTACCTTGTTCTTCACCACCTTTACACGTACCTGGTTGCCGATGGGCTGGTCGCCATCTTTCAGCGTCTGAATCTTACGGATGTCCAAACGTACTGACGAGTAGAACTTCAGCGCGTTACCACCCGTTGTGGTCTCAGGGTTACCAAACATCACACCAATCTTCTCGCGTAACTGGTTGATAAAGATGCAGGTGGTCTTCGTTTTTGAGATGGTTGATGTCAGCTTGCGCAGGGCCTGACTCATCAAGCGTGCCTGCAGACCAACTGCTGAATCGCCCATGTCGCCCTCAATCTCTTTTTTGGGCGTCAGAGCAGCTACAGAGTCGACGACGAGGATGTCGACAGCCGATGAGCGAATCAGTTGATCGGCAATCTCCAGTGCCTGCTCACCATTATCGGGTTGTGACATGTAGAGGTTGTCAATGTCGACTCCCAGCTTCTCAGCATAGAAGCGGTCAAAAGCGTGCTCGGCATCAATGAAGGCGGCAACGCCACCAGCCTTCTGGCATTCGGCAATGGCGTGGATGGCCAGCGTCGTTTTACCAGACGACTCAGGACCAAAAATCTCAATGATACGTCCCTTTGGATAGCCGCCAACACCTAAGGCTGCATTCAGACCAATCGAACCAGTGGGAATCACTTCGACGTTCTCAATTTTTTCTTCGCCCATTTTCATGATGCTTCCCTTGCCGAAGTCCTTCTCAATCTTGGCCAAAGCAGCCTGCAGGGCTTTCATCTTTTGTTGTTGCGGAGTCAACTGCTCCTCGTTTTTTTCTTTTTTTGCCATAGTTATTGTTTTTTTATTTATAAGTCTTATGTGTCTTATGGGACTTATGGGACTTATGGGAGCTCTATAACTCCAGGTCACCATCGTGAATCTCGTGCCACGGCAGTCCCTGCTTGTTCAGCTGCTCCATGAAGGGATCGGGATCAAACTCCTCGACGTTGTGGACGCCCGGCTTCTTCCACAGACCCTTGCAGAACATCATGGCGCCAATCATAGCCGGAACGCCAGTGGTGTAGCTGACGCCCTGCATACCTGTCTCCTCGTAGGCGGCACGATGTGAGCAGTTGTTGTAAACATAATAGGTGTGCTCCTGGCCATCGTTACCAATACCACGAATGCGACAGCCGATAGAGGTCTGGCCTTCATAGTTTTCGCCAAGGTCCTGTGGGTTAGGCAATACAGCCTTCAGGAACTGCAGAGGCACAATCTTTACCTTTGCTGTGCCAGTACCATCGGCCAACGGTGCCTCGTATTCTACCTCGTCGATGCGGCTCATGCCGATGTTCTGAATCACCTCGAGGTGTTTCAGGTACTGCTGACCAAAGGTCATCCAGAAGCGTGCACGCTTGATGGTGGGGTAGTTGATGACCAATGATTCGATTTCCTCGTGGTGTAACAGATAGCTGTCGCGAGGACCAATCTCAGGATAGGTCAGGTCTTTGTGAATCTCCAGTGGCTCTGTCTCAATCCACTTGCCATCTTCCCAGTAGAGTCCCTTCTGGGTAATCTCACGGATGTTAATCTCTGGGTTGAAGTTCGTGGCGAAGGCCTTGTGGTGGTCGCCGGCATTGCAGTCGACGATATCCAGATACTGAATCTCCTTAAAATGATGCTTGGCAGCGTAGGCCGTATAGATAGAGGTGACGCCTGGGTCGAAACCACAACCGAGGATAGCCGTCAGACCTGCCTGCTCGAAGCGCTCACGATAGGCCCATTGCCAAGAGTATTCAAAGTGTGCCTCGTCCTTGGGCTCGTAGTTAGCTGTATCCAGATAGCTGCAGCCGCAAGCCAAGCAGGCGTCCATAATGGTGAGGTCCTGATAGGGCAGGGCCAGGTTGATGACCAGCTCTGGCTTAAAGTCGTTGAACAAAGCCTTGAGCTGCTCTACATCGTCAGCATCAACCTGAGCGGTCTTAATATCCATATTATATCCAGCCTTGTGGATATCCTCCACAATCTTATCGCATTTTGCCTTACGGCGACTTGCAATCATAAATTCAGTAAACACGTCAGCATTCTGTGCAATCTTGAATGCTGCAACAGTTGCGACGCCTCCGGCGCCAATCATTAGTACTCTACTCATAGGTTTTTATTTTGTTTTTCGTTATTTCGACTTTCCGTTTAGTTCTTCCGACCTGATGCCCAACGCTGCCATCAGCGAGTAGCCCAGTATTTCCTGGCGGAACTGGCCGCTCTGCATGGGCTGCATAGAGAATACGGTGATGTGCTTGTCAGGGTCTGCTTTGTGCAGGGCTTCGCGTACCTTATTATAATATACGTCGTCGCCTACCACCATCAGTCGCTTCACTTCTACTGCATTCGCCAGTATCTGTAGTGAGTCGGCGAATAGTGCGTCCATCGTCGTCAGGTCTTCCACAGGCACGCAACTGATTTGGAATTCGCCCAACTCGCCACTAAATGCCTTGCCGTCGAGTTCCTCCATCGTTCCTGGTATGAAGTTCTCCATCTTGGTTTGCTTATGTAGCAATACCACCTGTATCTGGTGATGGCCTTCGCGCACTCCTCCGTCCAGCGCTACGCACTCCAGCCATCGTGCCATATCGGCCTGTGGAATACGTCGCTCCAGCATGCGTTCAAAGTTTACTATCAAGTCAAATGCCACCTTGTCAACGTGGTCAGCGTCGACAAGGATAACATACTCGCTCCATTTCGTGTTATACATATCTGCAAAGTTAAGGAATAAAAATGATTCTGCCAAACATTTCTCATCTTAATTTTGTGATATTATCTGCCAATTGGCTTAATGGAGAAGGTGAAGTAGGTGTCGGGGAATGGCTCTTCCTTCAGCGTGAAGTGCCACCATTCAGTGTCGACGGGTTTGAAGCCATGATGTAGCATAGCTTGACGCAGAATCATGCGGTTCCGAAACTGCTTGGCGGTGATGCTACTCTTCGGATTGGCAGGACTCTTGCTGTTATCGCCTGTGTACTCACCTGTCTCAGGATTGCCGCAGAAGTCAGGATGACTCTCAGGACCGAACCAGTCGAAGGTGCCGCCCATGTCGAGCTCTTTTTCGGTCTGCATGTCGAAGAGTGTCAGGTCGACCGTGCTGCCACGGGTGTGTCCGCTCTTCTCAGCGATGTAACCCTGGGGAAAGAGCACGTGCTTGTCAAGGTCGGGATAGAAGTAAGGCTTCATCAGCGTGTCGTTCACATTGGCAGCCCATCGTACGAAATGGTCGACGGCCTTCTGTGGACGGTAGGCATCATAGATCTTCAGACGGTACCCCAGTGCTTTCACGTCGTCGCTCACAGCCTTCAGGCTATCGGCAGCCTGCTTGGTAAGCAGCGCTGTCGGCTCCTCATAGCCGTCAATGCGCATTCCCACGAAGTTGTACGTGCTGAAGTAACGAATCTCGAGGATGGCGTCGGGCACAATGTCGGTAAGCGTGACAAACTGGCTGCAGTCATCAGTGGCGTTGACAGCCGTACTCTTCTTACTATCCGAAAAGCAAGATGTCATTACGCCGCAATTGATTGAAAGGATAGCGGCTATAAGCCAAAGCAATTGTTTTTTCATATCTCCGTTATTCCTAATATGGATTTACGGAGACAAAGATAGGACAATAAATTGAGAATACGTCATAATCAACAGAATTTAACCATGAAAAAACGCACGGTATGCCGCCTGAAATGATGACAAAATGGGCGAAAAGGCGTCATAATGGTGTAAAAATGCTGGATTCGTTTGCGTTTTTCAGCAATAATCTGTATATTTGCAGCGTGAATAAGTACGAAACAAACAATTTTACTAACAATATTAAAACAAAATGCTTATGAAAAAGTTTTTTACGCTTATTAGCATGGCACTGGTAGCCATGAGTGTTAATGCGCAGACTGATGAGACATATCCTGCCGTTGTTAATGGTAATCTGTCTGCAGAATATGCCGCTGTTGTTGGTGAGGACGGTAAGACCGCCAAAAACGTGGTAAATGGAAATTCCATTGTCAAGTTTGGTACAGCTAATGTTTCGGTCGAAGCAGTAGGTTCTGGTGAACCCGAAAATATAGAAGGCACTGGTGCTGAACAAATAACTGTTGGAAATGTAATTAGTGCTGAAGAGCATACATATGAGTTGATTTCTATTGATGCAACCAAACCAATTACTTGGGAAGTTGCAAATCAGGGTGATATCAATTTTAGTTACGTTAAGGGAAAAGGTAAGCCTGCAGTATCTATGGTAGCAGAAGAAATTGTTACAGATGGTGAAGGAACAGGTACGTATAAAGTAAAATACGATGCTTTTGATCCAGCTATAGGTGGCGAGCCAGTCAGTGGTCTCTATTACAAGTTTACTACTGCGGTAGATGGAGCCTTGAAAGTCGGAATTTGGGCAAACAAGGGAAACCACTCAACTTTTCTTGTAGATAGTGAGACTAAACAGCCTAGCGAGTATCTTGTAGAGGGTTATATCAATGGTCAGAATTGGACGGCCGATGATCTCGCTGCAAACAAGTGCACAGAAGACCAAGTAGGTAAGAAGAAGTTCATGAGCAATGACGAAATTCGTGCTTTGGGAAACCCTGATAAACCTTGGATTATCGGTGCTGGCAACCAGCCTTTCTGGGGAAATGTTGTAATTGACGCCAAGGCAGGAAAAACTTATTGGGTTTTCCAAGGAACAACACAGATAGGTTTCCAAGGCTTCACTTTTGCTCCTGGCAAGTCTAAGGAAGATTTAACTGCTATCGAGCCTGTGAAGACTGTTGCTGCTAAGAACGCCGACACTGCTATCTACAACCTCGCTGGTCAGAAGGTAAACAATAGCTACAAGGGCATTGCTATCCAGAACGGTAAAAAGTTCATGGTTAAGTAATAAACGCCTATTGTATAAAAAAGGTAGCGACGCTGTAAAGGGTCGCTACTTTTTTTGTGCTATAGCAGAAAAAAGCAAATATCCTGCATTTCCTACACTTGCTCTTGAATATCAACGAGTTAGCTTCAATTTTCCTACACTGGAAGTGGCACTAAAGTTACACTGCGGCGTTTTGAACGCGTGAAAGTCCCACTTCGACACCATTAAAGTTACGTTTTAACAATGTTAATGCATAACTTCCACGATGTGAATACATAGTTTTCATTGCGTGAAAACTATGTACTTAACGTTTACGTACGTAGTATTCACCGCGTGAAAACGGTGTTTTCGCGGAGGTATCCCCCATAGGTGTTACTTTAGTGTCACTTCCAGTGTAGGAAATATCTGTGTAACCGTCTGATTTCCAGTATCAAGTGCAGGAAATGCAGGATATTGGTGACAAACGCGCATATAGTCCGTCTTTTAGTTAAACAGTTAGAACTGACAATTACAATTATGAAAAAAACATTATTTCTTCTCATCTCAGTCTTCGTGCTCTTGACGGCCTTCATGCCTCAAAAGGTGACCACAATCTTCATCATTGGCGACTCAACCGCTGCCAACAAGGACATTACTGGCGGCAAGCAGGAACGAGGTTGGGGCATGATGCTACAACGGTGTTTCGATGAGAACTTTGTGGTGGTCGACAATCATGCCGTTAATGGTCGCTCATCGAAGAGTTTTATCAATGAGGGACGATGGGACAAGGTGCTGGAGAAGATGAAACCTGGCGACTATGTCATCATTCAGTTTGGCCATAACGACGAGAAGGCACAGCCTGAGCGCCATACCGACCCAGGCTCTACCTTCGACTATAACCTGGCCAAATTCGTACGCGAGACTCGAGAGCATGGTGGCATTCCCGTCTTGATGAACTGCGTGGTACGTCGCAATTTTATGGTGAAGGCTCCTGAGATTGCCGACGACGAGTTGCTGCGCACTTCTACCTTTAAAGATGGTGTGAGAATGGTCGAGGGCGACTCTCTGATTGATACTCACGGCCTGTATGCTCAAGCTCCACGTGACGTGGCTCGCCGCATGAATTGTCACTTCGTAGACGCCAACCAGATTACCCATGACCTGGAGCAGGGATTGGGTCGCGAGGAGTCTAAGAAACTCCATATGTGGTTTCTGCCTGGTCAGGAGCCAAGTGAACCCAAGGGCAAGCAGGACAATACTCACTATAACATCTATGGCGCAACTACAGTTGCCAAACTGTTGGCCGATGCCCTCTGTGAAGAGATTCCCGTGTTGAAGAAATATCGGAAATAATAACAGATGAAGATGATGAGAAGAATCGTGATAGCCTTCATGGCTTTAGCACTCGCCATACATGTTCAGGCTCAGACGCTGGCTTTCCCTACGGCTGAAGGCTTTGGCAAGTATGCCTCTGGCGGACGAGGAAGAAAGGTGGTCGAGGTGACAAACCTCAACGACAGTGGTGAGGGTTCGCTACGCTGGGCACTGACGGAGGCTGGTCGCGAGAATACCACCATCGTGTTTCGTGTGAGTGGCATTATCGACATTGGACCTAATCCGCAACGGAAAGGCGAGCGGGCTATTCGTGCCAAACTGAAGAATGTGACGATAGCCGGACAGACAGCACCAGGCGAAGGCATTCTGCTGCGTGGCGGCAAACTGAACCTTGGAGGCTCCGAGAATGTTATCATCCGCAATATCCGAGCTCGACTGGGAACGCTGGGCGATCCCACCAAATCAAAGAAGGAGAACTTTATCGAAGGTGGAGCCATCGGCATAGAGAATGCTCAGAACATCATCATCGACCATTGCTGCTTTGGCTGGAGTGGCGAGGAGAACGTCACCATGTACGACAACCATTATACCACCTTGCAGTGGTGCATCATTCACGAAGGCCTCTATGACGCTGGCCATAAGAAGGGTGTCCGAGGCTATGGTGCCCAGTGGGGAGGCTCGCCAGCTACGTTCCATCACAACCTGCTGGCCCATAACGACAGCCGTTCGGCTCGCCTCAATGGCGCTACCAATCCTCGGGTCGACAAGAACGTCTTTCTGGAATATCAGAACAATGTGAACTTCAACTGGGGGCGCCGCAACTCCTGCTATGGTGGTGAGAATGAGGCTGGCGAGGGTAGCAGTCACGAATGCAACTTCGTGGGCAACTACTACAAGCCTGGTCCTGCCCATCCTGCTGACAATGTGCTGATAGAACTCTCTCAGGCACGAAAGGGCAAAACGCTGACAGGCCCCTCACTGTGGTACTTCAACGACAACGTGATGGAAGGTCAGAAGACGAAGGACAGTTGGGCACTCATTGGCAACAGGACGGGTTTCGGCATTGAACAGATGAAGTGCGACCAACCCCTCGGCCAGTCGCAGTATGCAGACTACCTGACGCCTGCCGAGTCGGCCAAGAAAGCCTTCAAACAGGTGCTGGCCAAGGCGGGCACCATTCACCGAGATGTCGTGGAATGCCGTATCATAGAAGATGTGAAGAGTGGTCGCCCGAAGTACAAAGGTGCTGGTGCCAACAAACAGGGCATTATCGACGCACCTGCCGATGCTGAGGGCTGGCCCCAATATGCTGTCGCCACGCCTGTGGTCGACAACGACCACGACGGAATAGCAGACGAGTGGGAGAGGGCCCACGGCTTGAATCCCAATGATTCGGAGGACCGCAACAAAATCATTTCAAAAGAAGGCTATACCGCCCTTGAGGTCTACCTCAACAGCCTGATGGGAGAATGGTGATTTCTCCAGAACCATAGCAACGGTGATGCTCAGCATCGTAGATGACGCAGAACTGTCCAGGTGCTACGCCATGAATAGGTGCTGCTGCATGTACCATATAGTTGCCGTCGCCCATCGCTTCTAATTTCGCAGGCAGATACTCTGGCGTGTGGCGAATCTTGAGTGTCACATCCGTTGGCGGCAGTTGTCCGTTGATGCTGTGGAACGCCATGATGGGGAAGTCCTGCTTGTAGGCCGTCTGAGGGTCGTAGCCGTGAGAGACATAGATGATGTTCTGCTCAATGTCTTTCTTAATGACAAACCACGGACCACCGCCCAGTCCCATCCCCTTTCGCTGTCCGATGGTGTGAAACCAGTGGCCTTTATGGTGCCCAATGAGTTTACCCGTCTCCAGTTCTACGACGTCGCCTTGTAGCTCGCCCAGATAGCGACGCAGGTAGTCGTTATAGTTGATTTTTCCCAAGAAGCAGATGCCTTGCGAGTCGCGACGGTGGGCTGGCGCCAGGTGTTCGCGCTCGGCAATAGCCCGCACCTCTTCCTTCATCATGTGACCAATGGGAAACAGCGCCTTCTGCAGTTGCCAGTCGTAGATCTGTGCCAGAAAGTCCGTCTGGTCCTTCACTGGGTCAGGACTGGTGCAAAGCCACTTGAGGGCGTCAGCGGGTGAACCGCTAACCACAGGTTCTATTTCCGTCGTGGCATAGTGGCCAGTAGCAATAAGGTCGTAGTCGTGGCCACGCTTCTCGTGGAAGGCGCCAAACTTGATGAGGCGGTTGCACATCACGTCAGGATTGGGCGTCAGTCCTGCGCGTACCTTATCCATAGTATATTTAGTGACCTGATTCCAGTATTCCTGATGGCAGTCAATGACCTCCAGCTTGCAGCCATACTTGTGACTGACAGCCGTTGCCATCTCCAGGTCTTCTTCTGAAGAGCAGTCCCACTCCTCTTCCTCCTCAGGACCGATCTTGATGTAAAAGCAGTCGGGCGTCAGGCCCTGTCGCACCAGTTCGTAGAGCACCACGGAGCTGTCGACACCACCGCTGAGCAGCACCGCAATACGTTTATTTGCTAATTCTTCTAAAATCATGGTGCAAAGTTACGAATAATTGCAATTATTTCGTATATTTGCAAGAAAAATTTTAAGCATATGGTAGAACTAAAGAACGAACAGCTGACTATTAAGGTCGCAGAATTGGGAGCTGAGCTCCAGAGTGTGAAAGACGACGAGGGTCGCGAGTATATGTGGCAGGCCGACCCAAAGTTTTGGCCGCGCCATTCGCCTATTCTGTTTCCGCTGGTTTGTAGTGTTAATAATGATACTTACCTTGTGGATGGAAAGGAGTATCATTTGCCGCGTCATGGCTTTGCCCGCGACAAGGAGTTCACCGTTATCAGTCAGAGCGAGAATAAGGTGACGCTGGCACTTCACGATAACGAGGAGACGCTGAAGGTCTATCCGTATCGCTTCAATCTGGCTATCACCTATCGTTTGGAAGGCAATAAGGTTCATATCATTTGGCATGTTGAGAATACCGATGATAAGGAGATACACTTCCAGATAGGCGGTCATCCCGCTTTCAATATCCCTAGTGGAAAGACTGAGGGAATCATCAAGCTCGACAACGAGGAGCCGATGGACGTGCTGAAAAGCTATGCCGATGGTTCTCACGACATGGTGGAGGTGCCTTTGGAGGCTGATATGGGTATTCTGGAGTTGAATAATAACTTCTGGCGCAACGACAGCGTGAAGATACACAAGAGTCAGACCCGCCGGGCTATGTTGATAGACACCAATGGCGAACCAGCTGTTACCGTCGACTACAAGACACCCGTCTGCGCTTTCTGGAGTCCTTTCGATAAGCATGCGCCCTTCGTCTGCATTGAACCGTGGTATGGTATTGGCGACCCAAGGGGTTGGAAAGGCGAGTTTAAGGACAAGCCGCTGATGAACCACCTGCAGCCGGGTGCGTCGTTTATGTCGAAATATACAATAACGTTTGGATAAACAATATCGCGAAGCTTAGTAGGCTTCCCAAAAACACAAGGTAAAAATATCGCGAAGCTTAGTAGGCTTCGCGATATTTATTTTCGTCCTTGTCGTCGAGCATAGAGAGATACGACTGATACCGACTTTGCGCGATGTAGTGGTCTTCTACGGCCTTGAGTACTGCACAGCCAGGCTCGTGAGTGTGTGTGCAGTCGGAGAAACGGCACTGTTTAGAGAACTCGAAAATCTCCTTAAAATAACTCGTCAACTCCTCGCGCTCCATATCGAAGGTGCCAAAGCCCTTGATGCCTGGGGTGTCGATGAGATAAGAGGTGAGAGGTGAGAGGTGAGGGGTGAGAGGTATCATTTCCGAGAAGGTGGTGGTGTGCATACCTGTGTTGTGGGCATCGCTGATTTCTGCCGTACGCTGGTTGGCGTGTGGCACCAGACGGTTGATGAGTGTCGACTTGCCTACACCACTATTGCCGCTGAGCAGGGTGATCTTGCCTTCTAACATAGGCCGCAGTTCTTCTACACCTTGTCCTGTCTCTGCCGATATGGCGCGACACTCGTAGCCGATGGTCTCATACAACTCAATCATCATCTGCTGGTAGTGACGCTCTTCGTCGTTCAGCAGGTCGGTCTTATTGAATATTAGTATCACGGGTACGCGATAGGCCTCGGCAGAAGCCAGAAAACGGTCAATGAACGTCGTGCTGGTCTCGGGCTTGACGACGGTGACGATGAGTAGTGCCTGGTCGACGTTAGCCGCCAGGATATGACTCTGTTTCGACAGGTTGATGCTCTTGCGGATGATGTAGTTACGGCGATCCTCAATCTCTGTAATCCAGTTGCCTTCGCCAACGGTGACGTGGTCGCCTACTGCCACAGGATTAGTAGAGCGTATTCCCTTGATACGGAAATTGCCCTTTACCTTACAATCAAGCAGTTGGCCATCGTCTGTCAGAACGGTGTACCAACTGCCAGTATTCTTAATGACAAGTCCCTGCATTTAGACCGTCATAATCTCCTTGTTCTTGGCTTCCATCAGCTCGTCAAGCTTCTTGATCCACTTGTCGTGCAGTTTCTGGAGCTCGGCCTCGGCGTCCTTCTCGTTGTCCTCAGACAGCCCGTCCTTGATGGCCTTCTTCAGCTTTTCCTTGATGTCGCCACGCACGTTGCGCACCTCAACCTTGGCTTTCTCGCAGATCTTGTTGCACTGCTTCACCAGGTCGCGGCGACGCTCTTCAGTAGGCTGGGGGATACCCAAACGGATAATCTCGCCGTTGTTCTCAGGGGTGATGCCTACATCTGAGTCCATGATGGCTTTCTCAATGTCGCGAATCTGCTTGCGGTCCCAGGGCTTGATGGCGATGGTGCGGGCATCGGGCGTTGAGATGTTGGCAACTTGGTTCAGAGGCACTCTGGAACCATACGACTCTACACGTACACCATCGAGGATGGCTACGTTGGCACGGCCTGCGCGTACACGGTTCAGTTCCTCTTCCAGAAACATGGCAGCCATCTGCATACGCTCTTCCGCTCCATTCAATGTTTGTTTTACGTCTAACATGTTTTATTTGATTATGTATTGTCTTTCCGTCACAAAGATAAGGATTTAATTCTGAATGAGCAAGGAAATATGAAAAAAAGGCCAAAAAATTTTGATAAATGCCATAAGTTTTATAACTTTGCCTACCTAAAACAGTATGATGCTATCCTAAATGAATAGAAACAAATTCCAAGGATGGTCGTTGCGTATTGCCTTGTTCCTGGCAACCATCGCTCTGCCGACGGCCTCCTTTGCGGCCGATAATGTGTTGGAACAAGTTTTCGACCTTGACCATTGCGTAGCCTACGGCGTGGCCATCATGCTTATTGCCATCTTTGTTCTTCTATTCCTTAATTTTGTCTATGTCTTTCACGAACAGGACACCAGTCTTTCCATAAGAGACATGAACGACCGCATGTCCCTGATTCTGAAGACTGCCAATCAGAGCCTGTGGATTTACAAACCATCCAATCGCCATTATTATACGATAACAGAACAGGGAACATATGGCGCAGAGTACAATCCGGTAGAGTTCTCGCAGTTCTTTGACCGTGGCGACTTCGACAAACTCCAGAGTAGCATTTTCGATATGTGTGACGGCAAGCGCTCCTCTGCCGTGGTGAACATCAGGGGAGCCCAAAAGGAGGATAGCCCAGTGCGCCACTATGAGATTTCCGTAGTCGTTGCTGAGCGTGACAGTGAAGGACGCCTGAAACTGGTGCTGGGAATTCAGCGCGATGTGACAGAAGAGCACAAGCACCGCCAGCATGTCCAAGAGTTGATAGTTCGTTATCATACCGTGTTCAATACATCGCTTATTGACATGCTTTTCTATGACAAGAACGGTGTATTGAAGGAGATTAACCAGAAAGCGTGCGAGACCTTCCATGTATCTGACCAGAAAGAGGTCCTTGACGGATCGTTCCTGCTTGAGAACAACCCGATGTTCAACCGCATTCCCTTGGAAACGATAGAGAATACCCGTTCCAGCTCTATTATTGACTTTGCCGACTTCCAAGCCGACAAGTATCGCTTGGATGATTTTCAGTTGAATGGAAAGATGTATTACGAGTCGACCATCAATCCTATTCGCGGTGCAGGAGGCCAGTTGGAGGGTGCCTATATGGCTGGTCGCGACATTACTGAAATGGTCGAGTCGTATCATCGTCAGAAGGAAGGAGCGCTTCGTCTGTTCCGTAAAACCCAAGAGATCAAAGACTATATCCGCAACATCAACTACGCCCTGCGCGTCAGTGATGTGCGACTCGTCAACTATTATCCGTCGTCTTTCCGCTTCGAGATTTCCGACGACATCAGCGAGTCCCAGTTGCGTATGTCGCAGTTACGCTGTATACGCTTGGCAGCTCCACGCTTCCGCCGTACAGTGTCCAGCGTGTTAAACCGTATGGACCATGGTGTTACACGTCAGATAGAAGCCAATATTGAGACTGAGATACACGACAAGAAAGGTCGTCCCATCTGGCTGCTCTTTAACTTGGTACCTATCATTAGTGCCGATGGTAAGGTGGAACGCTACTTTGGCCTGTGTCGTAACATGACCGATCTGGTTGAAACAGAGCAGCGTCTGGCCGTAGAAACTCGCAAGGCTCAGGAAACTGAGCGCCTGAAGCAGTCGTTCCTGACCAATATGAGTTATGAGATACGTACGCCGCTGAATACTGTGGTAGGGTTCGCCGACCTTTTCGAGACTGAGCATGATGTTGCCGATGAGGCCGTCTTTGTCGAGGAAATCAAGCGTAACGCTAATACCATGTTACAACTGGTCAACGATGTGTTGTTTATCTCGCGCCTTGATGCCAATATGGTGGAATATCCGTTGGCGGAGGTTGATTTCGCACTACTCTTCGAGAGTCATTGCCAGATGGGCTGGTCTAACAAGAATCCGGATGTGACAACCATTGTCGATAATCCATATCAGCGCCTGATGGTCGAAATCAATTTCGAGTATCTCGGACAGGTCATTGAACGCTTGTGTGCGCTGTCAGTCCATTTTGCACCGCACGGCACCATCAAGGCCAAGTGTGAGTATCGCCGTGGCGAACTGACGATTACGGTTGAAGATACTGGCGTAGGTATTGACGAAAAGACCCTTCCACACGTCTTTGATCGTTTCGTTCGTAATGCAAAAGATGAGATGTGCGGCACAGGACTGGATTTACCGATTATACAGTTGATGGTCCAACAGATGGGTGGCACCATTGAACTGCAGTCTGAACTGGGGAAGGGCACTACGGTGTGGGTGACCATCCCCTGCAAAGCGTCTGTCATAGAGAAACGTACCACTATCGTTTAACCCATCACTGCTACGCCCTATGAAGCTATTACTCTTCCCCATGCTCCTGATCAGCTACCAGATACAATTTCTCTCGGCTTGGATGATTTTGACCATTGTTGCTGTGTTTTGTCTGATGCTGGCGTTGAATCGTCTGATAGCCAAACGTACCCGTCGTCACTTAGATCGGTCGAGTGCAGTCAGCGAACTGATGCAACAGGCTTTGCGTGTCAGCAACAACAATGTGGTACGTTATGACATCCGTGAAGGCCGCATAAGTAATCTTTCCGGTACATTTCTTCCTCCAGGAGGAGCCACTGTTGAAGAATGGAAACAGCGCGTTCATCCCGATGATCTTGAAGCGACGTTAGAGTCGTTCCGCCGAATTATCAATGGTGAACAGGAGCGCGCTGAATTCTTCTACCGTTGGCGATATGATGATGGTGGTAAGGAACCGCTGTGGGGCTTCATGCACAATACCAGTATTGCAGAATACCAACAGAAGACCCGTCACGTCATTGGTATCGTCAGCACTCTGTGGGACGAGGCTGAGCTGCTCAGACAGGAACAAGAGGCCGCCAATCTGACGAATCGGTACAAACTCATCTTCGAGCACTCTATCATTGGACTCTCGTTCTATACTCCCGATGGCTGGCTGGTCGACGCCAATAAAATCATGCGTCAGATTTGTAACTTCGACAGCGAGGTGGGTGATGCTTTCTTCTCGTCTGCCAACCTGTTTGACGTTCCTCCTTTCAGTGAGGTGCTCGACCGCAACAATGTAGAGGAATTATGGATTTGTTCACTGAGCGTTGTTCCTGAGCGCAATATGTATCTGTATCTGGAGATTCGTCTGCATCCCATTGTTGATGATGAGGGTAAACAGCTCTATCTTGCCATTGCTACGCGTGATATTACAGAGGAACGTAACCTCTATCTGCAGGTGAAGGAGAACGACCGTCGGATACAACAGGTCAACGAGTCTATCCGACTCTACGAAGAGGAGTTGCGCTATATGATGGAGACCTGTGGTATCCAGTCGTGGCGTATCTCGCTGGATCGCGACTGCATAGAGTTCTATAGCGGACTGAGTACCGTTGAAAATACCTTTACGCTGAAACAACTGCAAAGCATCTTTGTCAATCAGGACGATCCGTTTGTCAAAGCGCTGGACAATCCCGCTGACGTCATCAGCCAGTCATTGGGCTATATGGGGCAGATGCATCCCGTTGTGTCGAATAAGTACACGGAGCCACAGTGGGTTCAGATCAATAGTATACCAGAGTACGACGAAGAGGGTCGTTTAAAAGGCTCGTTTGGTATTTGGCGAAATATCAATCACCTGATGCAAAAACAGGAACAGCTGAAGCAAGAGACAGAGCGTGCCCAGGATTCTGGTCGTATGAAGAGTGTCTTCCTGGCCAATATGACTCACGAGATACGTACACCGCTGAATGCTATCGTTGGCTTTACCGATTTGTTGCAGAGCATCGACTCGCCCGACGATAAAAAAGAGATGATTCGCATCATTCATACTAACTGCGACATGCTACTGAGGCTCATCAACGACATTTTGGCGCTGTCGTCGATTGATACCAGTGGTATCACGATAGTACCAGCCCAGGTGGATTTCTCAAAGGTGTTTGCTGATACATGTGAGTCGCTGAAGGGGCGTATGGTAGAGCCTGGTGTTGAGTTCCTCATAGATAATCCCTATGCTTCACTTGAACTGGTGGTCGACGAGGGACGTATGCGTCAGGTGATGACCAATTTCTTAACCAATGCTGTCAAGTATACTCATCAGGGACACATACAGCTCGGCTATCGTCTTGAGACGAGAGTTGAAAATGAAGAAAAGAGAAATGGGCTTTACATCTATTGCGAGGATACTGGCGACGGTATCCCTACCGATGTGCAGCATAAAATCTTTGACCGCTTCTTCAAAGTTAACGACTACATACAGGGTACTGGTCTTGGTCTGAGCATCTGCAAAGCCATTGCTGATGCCTGTCACGGACAGATTGGTCTTAAGTCGAAGGGCAATGGCTGTGGTTCCTTGTTCTGGATATGGGTTCCCGTGGAAGTGAAAGAAATGAGAAATGAAAACAATGAAGGAAATAATGATTGATGGGGAGTGAATGATGAGACATACCTTATTAATTATTATATACGTGTTCTTCCTGTTGCCTGTCAGCGCACAAGGCAGTGACACCACTCGTGTTCAGGATGTAGGCACTCCCCATGTAGAACGGGTGTTTACCAAAGAAGCCCCACTGGTCTATGAAGATGCATGGGACTTGTGGCCGTATGCGTTTCTGAACGAACATGGCGAGGCCGTGGGCTATAACGTCGACCTGTTGAAACTCATCTTCGAGCGACTACGTATTCCTTATGTCATCAAACTGAAGCCTGGCATTGATGCCCTCAATGACTTAAAGGCCGGACGGGCCGATTTAATGCTGGGTATGGATGCGTCGTTTCACGATGAATTTGCTGGCTATGGACAGTCTGTCATTCAGATTTTTACCCATAGTGTGCTGCATCGCAGAGACGAAACACCGGTAGTCCTTCAGCTGAAGGATTTGGCCAATCATCAGGTGATAGTCCATGAAGGCAGTTTCAGCCACCATTTGATGGAAGAGCACGGTTGGGGTACCCAAGCGCAACCCTATGGCGACATGCGTGAGGCTGTACAGTATGTACATAACGAACCGGGCCATCAGATTGTGTGGAACACACTGTCACTAAAATGGTTGGCGCGTACCATGCATTTCGACAATCTGACACTGACGCCGGTGAATATGCCCCATGGCGAGTATAAGTTTATGTCGAATAACCAGTGGCTCCTGCAGCGCATGGACAGCGTCTATTCGCTGTTGGATGCCGAGGGAGCCTTGCAACCCATCCAAAACAAATGGTTCTATCCTGAGCGTCACGTCAGCGGCATACCTTCATGGCTTTGGTGGGTGGTTGCCGTCCTGCTGTTGATTATTTCACTTTCACTGGCTTATTATGCGGTCTATAGTCGCATAGAACGCCGTATGACCAGAAGCATTCGTCGTAGCAACAACCGGCTGGCGCTGATACTAAAAACCAGCAAGATAGCGGTATGGGTCTATCGTGTTGACTCCAATATGGTGACCATCTACCATGATGACGGCAGCGAAAAAACATTGCCTTTGTTGGAAAGCTTTTCTCAGAAGTTGTCCGCTGAGGATGTGCGCCGGGTGGTAGAGGCACTTCGACAGATTACCCACAGCCTGACCAGTAGTACAACTCTTGAGGTCAAGACCCTGCCAACGCCTGAGGAAGATATACGTTGGCTGAATATTTTCCTCTCTGTGCTGCATGCAGACCGCCAGGGACATCCTACGGCTATCATAGGAACGATCAGTGATGTTACCGAGGAACGCATCCGTCAGCAACAGGTCAAACATACCATGTTGCGCTATCAGTCTATCTTTAACTCGGCGATGGTCGATATTGTTACTTGCGATGCAGAGGGTAACATCAGCGATATGAACGAGAAGGCCTGCCGTTCTTTCTCAGGTAGTCGGAATGGGACGCTTACCAGGAGTGTCAACCTTTGCGACGTGCTGGGCATTGAACGCCTGTCGATAGAGTCTGTCGAACCATTGTTGTTTACGCGTATCTGTCGTTCAAGTGACGACAAGCAGGTGTTCAATTCAGATATTCGTGAGGACACCATGTACTATGAATTACAGCTGATTCCGCTACGTGATACCGATGGCCGGCTGGTCAATGTCTTCGGAACAGGGCGCGATGTGACGGAAGAGATACGCTCATTCCAGCGTCTGCGCCACAATGCTGAATTGCAGGAACATGCCAATAATGAAATCAGCAAGTATATCCGCAATATCGACTATGTGTTGCAGAATGGTGGTGTACGCGTCCTGAGTTATTCGCCTGATACTCACACGTTATCTGTCTATAGCGGTACTGGCGTCACTCAGTATCAACTGACGCAGACCCGCTTGTTGTCGTTGGTTGCTGACGAGTCGAAGAAGACTGCGCAGCGTGTGCTGAACAGCATGGACAACCGAACGAAGGCTACACAGAAGGTTTCTGTCAAGACTACTCTGCGCGTCAAGGGCGGCCATCCGTTATGCTTGCTGACGTCGTTTGTTCCTACGCTTGATAAGCAAGGTCGTGTGACGGACTATCTGGGTATGTTCCGTGATATTACAGAGATTAAGAGTACCGAGGAACAGTTGGCTGTTGAGACGGCCAAGGCCCAAAGTGTGGAAACGGTAAAGAATGCCTTCCTGCGCAATATGAGCTACGAAATCCGTACGCCGCTGAGCTCAGTACTGGGCTTTGCCGAACTGTTCGATATGGAGCACAACAAGGATGACGAGACATTCTTCATCAACGAGATACGCAGCAACTCGACACATCTGTTGAATCTTATCAACGACATACTCTTCCTGTCGCGTCTTGATGTCCGCATGATTGAGTATAAACCGCAGCCAGTCGATTTCTCTATGTTTTTCGAGGGAACCTGTCAGCAGGCTTGGACGGCTTCTCATGCTGCCGAAAGTGTTGAACTATTGGTAGAAAACACCTATGATCATCTGGTAATAGATATTGATAGCCAGTATATCAGTATCATCATTAACCATTTGCTGACCAATGCTGCTGCACACACTACGGAAGGCCGTGTGACAGCCAGCTACTCCTATACGGGCGAGAATCTGATTATGTCGTTCCAAGATACGGGTTGCGGTATTTCTGAGGATCGTCTGAAACACATCTTTGAACGTTTCGTCAGCAGCACTGGCAAGGGTACAGGTCTTGGTCTGAGCATCTGCCACGAGATAGCTACGCAGATGGGCGGTAAGATTGTTGTCAAGTCACGTGAAGGAGAAGGTACCGTCGTATGGGTTACCCTGCCGTGCAAGTGTAGTGAAATTGTCAGAAAGCAAAGGAGGGATGTGTTATGAAACGATATCGTCTGATTGTCATACTTTTAAGTCTGTTAGTGCTTGCTCCCTCAAGTGCCAAGGAGTTCTATGGCTATACCAACGAACGTCCGCTGATTATTGTCTGCGACTGGGATTTCCAGCCTTTTGAATATCTGGACAGCGAGGGCCATCCCGCAGGCTATAACATTGAGGTGCTCGACCTTATACTCAACCGTTTGGAGATTCCCCATCAGTTTGTGATGCAGGAGTGGAAGGTGGCCAGCCGTTACTTTGAAAATCATGAGGCCGACCTCATTCATGCACTGGCACCAGAATATCGTAAGTTACCGTATGTACAGACCAAGAAGTATGTCAACTACTACAGCCTGCGTGCCGCCCGCCGTGTTGACACTCCCCCGATTAGAGATCTTCATCTGCTTGACTCAACAGATGTTATTGCCGTGAAAGCCAACGACTATGCCGAATTGTCAGTGAGGGATATGGGAGCAGTACCCTATACTGTCAAGTATCTGTCACCTAAAGACGGCTTAGCGGGGGTACGCGCAGGCCATATACCTTATTATATATGGGGCGAAGTACCGTTGCGCCATAAGGCTCAGGAACTGAATCTTGACAGCATTGCCTTCGACAAAACCAGTATTCCTGCTGGGGAATTGCATATCGTGGGCTACGATAAGGAGATCATTGACATGATTGACGACGAGTATACGCGTCTGGAAGAGTCTGGTGACCTGCAGACCATCAACGACCGATGGTTCCATCCTGAACGATTGAGCGAAGAGACGTCACCCGTGGCGCTGTTTATTGTTGTAGGCTTGTTGGTGCTGATTGTTATCTTCGTACTTTTGGGACGAGTGATGAAGCTGCGTGTCAACGCTGCCGTGCGTCGCAGTGCCGAACTGAATGACATTATGACCCGTGCGTTGGAGATGGACGACGACTACGTGTTGGAGTATGATTTGAACTCAGGCTGGGTACGTAATGTCTATGGAAACCTGTTGCCTGCCGGTGGAATGTCGATTGACGAGATGGCAGCACGTATTGCTGACGACGAACGCGAAGAGTTCCGGCAAAGCATTGACAGTATGCGGCGTGGGGAGTGTGACTCCTGGACGCTGCACCGACGCTGGAATGCGGGAACACTTGAGGAACCCCGTTGGCGTGTATATAGTGGCTCGGCTATTCTGGAACGTGAAAAGGGTCGTCCCCACAGTATCGTACATCACTTCAAAGATGTTACGGGCGAAGAGGCTGAAGAGCGCCGTTATCAGGAATTGGGCGATAAATACAAGAAAGTGTTTGAAACCAACCTCATGGCCATGTCGTTCTATGATGCCAGTGGTAGGCTGATTGCCTTTAACGAGAAGATGCGTGCACTGTGTGAATTCAATGAAGAGCGTGAGCGCTATTTCCGTGAAGAACTCATCTTCGACGACCCCTTTGTGCGATCCTATTTTGAGCAGGGAGGAACAGGCATCTTCCATGTCTGTGGACGCATGTACTATCCTGAGATTGGTCTTGACAAGTATGTGGAAACGATGCTCACCGAACTGCGCGACGATCAGGGTCATCTGGTCTACTATATTGTGACTTCGCGCGATGTGATGGAAGAGCGAGAAATGTATATGGAGCTGCGTAAACGTGACCATCAGTTGCAACAGACCCACGAAGTGATTAATGGCTATGAGCACCAGTTACGCTATCTGTTGGAGGAAAGCAACATGTTTGTGTGGACCTTCGACATCAGTGATTCTAAAATACGTTTCTCTCGTACACTACGTGAAGCTGAGTATACTGAGACGCTCGACGAGTATCTGTCGGGCATGAGCAACGAAGACCGTGTCGTGGCGCGTCAAAATATCGAGCAGGTGGTCATTCACCATGAGCCGTTCAGCGCCATTCATCATTTCTTCCACACTCCGCTGTCCGACAAACCGACGTGGTACAGTCTCAGCGGCATACCGCTATATACCGAAAACGGAGAAGTGGAGAAGTACTTTGGTATTGTGCGCGACATTACCGACCTGATGGCTGTTCAGCAGCGACTACAACAAGAGACGGCACGTGCTGAAGACTCCGGACGTCTGAAGAGTGCCTTCCTGGCGAATATGACTCACGAGATACGCACACCGCTGAATGCCATTGTGGGCTTCAGCGAGTTGTTGCAGATGGTTGAGGGAGACGATGAGCGCAAGGAGTTTATCCGCATCATTCGTAGTAACTGCGACATGCTGCTGCGACTCATCAACGACATCCTTGAAGCGTCAGACATGGGGCAGTCGCTGACTTTTACACCCAAGCCGATAGACTTGGCTCGCGAGTTCGACGACATCTGTCAGACGCTCAGTCAGCGTGTGCAGAGTGCTGACGTGGCGTTCCTTAAGGACAACCCCTACGACACCTGTCCCGTCACGTTAGACAAGGACCGCCTGCAGCAGGTGCTCACGAATTTCGTGACCAACGCCGTGAAGTACACCACTACGGGACACATACGGCTTGGCTATCGTCAAGAAATGAGAGAGATGAAGAATGGCCTTTATTTCTATTGTGAGGATACGGGAGCAGGCATTCCGAAAGAGAAGCAAAGATCTGTCTTCGAGCGCTTTGTCAAACTCAACGAGTTTGTGCAGGGCACGGGTCTTGGCTTGTCTATCTGTAAGGCCATTGTCGACAAGAGTGGTGGCGAGATAGGTGTCACGTCAGAAGGCGAAGGCTGTGGCTCAACCTTCTGGTTCTGGATACCAAAAAGAAATGAGGAATGATAATCACTCATTCCTCATTCCAAATCATATTCCTTGTTATTAATTAAAGAACAGCATACGCTCTACCCAGTATATAAGCATACCGGCCAGATAGCCGACGAAGACAATCCATGTAATCTTCTTCATATACCAGCCAAAGGTAATCTTTTCGAGGCCCATGACCACCACACCGGCAGCAGAGCCGATAATCAGCATGGAGCCACCCACACCGGCACAGTAGGCCAGCAACTGCCAGAAGATGCCGTCGATGGCCATAGCGCCCTCGGCAGCAACGGGATACATTCCCATGCAACCAGCAACCAGCGGAACGTTGTCGACAATGCTTGACAGTACGCCGATGATACCGTTGACAAGGTAGTAGTTGCCCGAGAAGGCTTCGTTGAGGCCTTCGCCCAAAGCAGTCAGTACGCCAACCTCCTGGAGTACGCCGACAGCCATCAGAATGCCCAGGAAGAACATGATGGTCGACAGGTCTATGCGTGACATGATGTCGCTGACGCGCTTGGCCATTGTGTCGTCTTCAGCAGTGTTGTAGTGGAAGATTTCTGTGGTGGTCCACAGCACGCCCAGCACCAGCAGGATGCCCATGAACGGCGGCAGGTGGGTCAGCGTCTTGAAGATGGGTACGAAGATGAGTCCGCCTACACCCAGCCAGAAGATGATGTCGCGCTGCACCTTGGTGAACTGGCTGACCTCGGCCTTGGGCAGGTTCTGCTCCTTGTCGAACTTACCGTTGAGCGACAGGCTGAGAATAGCAGCGGGTACGAGCATTGATACCAGCGAAGGAATGAAGATTTCGCTGAGCACGCCCTGCGTAGTGATGACGCCCTTGATCCACAGCATGATGGTGGTCACGTCGCCAATAGGGGAGAACGCACCTCCCGAGTTGGCAGCAATGATGACCAGTGCCGCATAGATGAGGCGGTCCTCACGGCTCTGCACCAGTTTCCTCAGCACCATAATCATCACGATGCTGGTGGTCAGGTTGTCGAGAATGGCCGACAGGAAGAACGTCATAAAGGCCACACGCCACATCAGTTTGCGTTTCGAACGGGTCTTCAGCGTGTCACGCACAAAGTTGAAACCGCCGTTCGAGTCGACAATCTCGACAATGGTCATAGCGCCCATCAGGAAGAACAACGTTCCGGCGGCGTCGCCCAGATGGTGCTCTATCACCTCGGCAATGTGGTGAACCACGCCTTCACCGGCTATCTCAGGATAGAATCCAGCAGGGTCGAGCATCAACAGCGTCCAGCACACCACACACATCAACAGGGCAATCGCAGCCTTGTTGACCTTTGTCAGACTCTCCAAGGCTATGCACAGATAGCCCGCCACGAAAGCCACGACAATACAGATAGTTAATGTAGACATTATTAATATGAATATTAGTGTTTGTTAATTACACCACAAAGGTACGCTATTTATATGAACTGACCAAATAAAGCTGCCATCTTTTTACGTAATCGTTTTTTGTGATGACAAATCAGCAGGTTGTACGTCTTGTAATAAGCAAAAAAGCGTGAAAATGTTTGGTGGTAACAAGATTATTGCCTAACTTTGCAGCTAACTACTGCACATATTAAAACAAAGATTTAAACCAATTCATATTTTATTAACTAAAACAAAACGCTTATGAAGAAAAAATTATCTTTATTAATGGTTGCTCTCGTAGCTATTGCGGCATTTGCTGTGCAACAGACGAGGAGATCGGCAGGTGATGTCTTCTCTGATGATTTTAGCTATGCTACAGGTAGCGAAACCTTCAAAGGAGGTTCAGGTAGCGACTGGACAGGATCAATCGCTACGATTAAGATTCAGAGCAGTAATGCAACCCATACAGATGAAGCAGTTCAAGCTGCATTTGCAGCCTTTAAGGCTAAATGGCAAACATCTGATTTGAGTAATGCATATTATGGAGACAAGTGCATCAAGTTGGGTACATCAAGTAGTGATGGTAAAATGACTACTGTTGCTCTTGCTGACCTCAATGGTGCTGCAGTCGTAAAGATTAGTGCTGCAGGATGGGGCTCTGGAACAAATAAGATGAAAGTCGCCATTTCGGGTGCAGGTACTATCTCTGGTGAAGAAGTTACTGTTACTAATTCGGAATATACCGAATATACCTATAATATTAGTGGCGGTACTAGTGAAACTAAAATCACTATTTCTGGACATCGCATTTTTATTGGAAGTGTTGAGATTACTACAGCTGCTGCTCCTGCCGTTGCTGCTCCATCTATTTCTGGTACAACTCCGTTTGTGGGCTCTACTGAGGTAACGCTGGCTTGTGAAACTGAAGGTGCTGCTATTCGTTATACACTGGATGGCAATGACCCCACAGCAGAGAGCACACTGTATGAGGCTCCGTTTACACTGACTGAGACAGCTACTGTTAAGGCTATTGCTATTAAGGATGAGGTCTCCAGCTCTATTGCTAGCAAGACATTTACAGCGATTCCTTCGGTTGGCTCCCTTGCTGACTTGAATAAGTTGGAAAATGATGCATCATTCGCTTTCACGGGTGAAGCACTTGTGGTTTATCAAAATGGTAAGTATAACTATGTTAAGGATAATACTGGCTCAAGTCTGATATTTGGAACAGATGTAGTACCTGCTGACGCTGTTGGTAGGACGATTGCTGCTAATTGGACTGGTAAGGTAAGCATCTACAAGAATCTTTTTGAGGCTGTTCCTGACGCTGCACTCACGCTGAAGGAGGGTGAGGCTGTAGCCGTTACTTACCCGGCAGTTGCCATTGACGACGTTAAAGCCGAGAATGTTAATCAGGTAGTTACACTGAAGGGCGTAACCTATACTAAGCCTGAAGGACAGAACTTTAGTATCTACTCTGGCGAGACCGTTGTTGCTGGTTACAACAAGTTCGGTTTGGAGATTGCTGATCCTGTTGACGGCGAGACCTATGATATCGTCGGAGTTATCAGCCGTTATAACGACAATATCCAATTCCAGCCCATCTCTATTACGAGAGTTCCCAAAGTTTGCCCCGTAACAGTGGAAGCAGCAGATATTACTGACGGTGACATTACTGCAGCTCTGGCTGCTAAGACTACCGCTATTACAGAAGCAGGTGATAAGGTTGGTGACATCACCATCAACTTGGCTGAGAATGGTGCTTATACTGTAAGTGCTCCTATTGAGGCTTCTGCAAGTATTGCCATCAATGGTGCTGCAGGTGCTGTTATTGATGCAAGTGCTAATGCGGGTTCATTCATTTTGATGAGTAAGACTCCTAGCGTTGAGGCTGTTACTAGCGGTCAGTACGTAGTTAAGACTCCGTCTAAGATAGATGGTGTTAAGATTACAGGATTGACAAATGCAATATATGCTGATAATGGCACGGGTTATGCTTTTGAGTCCTTCACAATTAACAATTGCGTATTCCAATATTCTACTCAGAAAAATGTTGCATTGAACTTTGCTTCTTCAATGGCAATTAATTTCAACATTACTAATTCTACATTCTATTGTAATGAGGCTGGTTCTGCAAACTTCATTGCCCTTTCCGGCAAGCGCCCATGGCAGATTACGGGCTATGAGGAGGAGACCGGAAAGTTGACAGTAGCAAACTGTACTTTCTATAATGTTGCCAAGGCCAAGCAGTTCTTGAATACAAATACATTGAAGGGCCAGAAATATCTGTATGTGATGAATTCCAATATTTTCGTGAATGTTTCTAATAAGAAGATTTATGGAAACATGACGAACAATAAGAATCAGTTAACAACTGACGGCAAGAACACATACATGTTTGATGGTGCTTTCTTTGCTGAGCCCAACTATAATGGAGACGAAGGCTTGCAGACTGATCCTGGTTTCAAGGATGCTGCTAATGGTGACTTCACGGTTAATGCTGGTTCTCAGCAGGCTAAGCTCCAGACAGGTGACGTAACTCACTGGCCTGTAACTTACGACCCGACTTTGGATCCCGCAGTGCTGTGGTACAGTGCTACACCAGTCGCTGCTAGCTGGGGTTCTGCTGATATTAAGGTTGATGCCGAGAAATTGGCTAACGTTAAGGTTGGCGACATTCTGCACGTTGCTGTAGAGGGTGTGACAGCTACACCTGGCAATGCCTATAGTGCTCAAGTGGTTTTGAAGGATGGTTCATTTGCTGACCTTGAAGCTGGTGTTCCTGTCGGTGAAGGCACTGTTACTGATGCTTCGTTTGTTGTGACTGGTGACATTCTGGCTCGCATTCAGGCTACTGGGCTGATGGCTTCTGGTGCTGGATACTCAACCACGATGGTATCACTTGAGGCTGGTACCGCTACAGGTTCTGATGCTTCTATTTGGGTAGGAAATTCAAATACTTATGTGTCTGTTAATGCTAAGCACTTCTTGAATGCTAATGGTGGCCATTATGAGACTATTGATGAACAACTTACATGGGTTGGCGGCGTTGAGGCCGGTGACATTATTCGTGTGACATGCACCGAGGCTACAGGCGTTGAAGAGGCCGACAGGTACATTATAGCACAGTATAGTGGTAATGATACTGGATGGACTTGGACTGATTATGAGAATTTCCCTGCAGTGAAGACTGCTACAGGTTTTGTCTTTGTTGTTCCAGAGTCAAATGTTGCAGAACTGAAGACAGACGGTATTATCATCAATCAGAAGGGTTACAATATTACTCAGGTTGAATTGGTTAAGCCTCAGGTAGTTGATGTTGAGTTGGCTCTCGAGACAGGTGCTGTTATCAATGAAGTTCTTGATGTCAAGAAGACTGAGATTACTGCTGCTGGCGACAAGGTTGGTAACATCACGATTAACTTGGCTGAGAATGGTGCTTATACTGTAAGTGCTCCTATTGAGGCTTCTGCAAGTATTGCCATCAATGGTGCTGCAGGTGCTGTTATTGATGCAAGTGCTAATGCGGGTTCATTCATTTTGATGAGTAAGACTCCTAGCGTTGAGGCTGTTACTAGCGGTCAGTACGTAGTTAAGACTCCGTCTAAGATAGATGGTGTTAAGATTACAGGATTGACAAATGCAATATATGCTGATAATGGCACGGGTTATGCTTTTGAGTCCTTCACAATTAACAATTGCGTATTCCAATATTCTACTCAGAAAAATGTTGCATTGAACTTTGCTTCTTCAATGGCAATTAATTTCAACATTACTAATTCTACATTCTATTGTAATGAGGCTGGTTCTGCAAACTTCATTGCCCTTTCCGGCAAGCGCCCATGGCAGATTACGGGCTATGAGGAGGAGACCGGAAAGTTGACAGTAGCAAACTGTACTTTCTATAATGTTGCCAAGGCCAAGCAGTTCTTGAATACAAATACATTGAAGGGCCAGAAATATCTGTATGTGATGAATTCCAATATTTTCGTGAATGTTTCTAATAAGAAGATTTATGGAAACATGACGAACAATAAGAATCAGTTAACAACTGACGGCAAGAACACATACATGTTTGATGGTGCTTTCTTTGCTGAGCCCAACTATAATGGAGACGAAGGCTTGCAGACTGATCCTGGTTTCAAGGATGCTGCTAATGGTGACTTCGCTATTGCTTCTGCATCTGCTCAGGCAAAGGCTGAAGGTGGCCAGACAGGTGATGCTCGTTGGGGAACCTACGATGCCGGCTTTGCTGTCAAGGTTGTGAATGCCGAGGGTATCACCATCACTCCTGAGGTTGCTTATGCTGCTGAGGGTGAGAAGGTATATGCTACTTACACGCTGTCTGACGGCTATCAGCTGGATAAGCCTGAGTTTGTCGACGACAATGGGGATGAGATTGCATTTGCTGAGGGCCAGATAGGTCTCGAAGAAGTTGGCGGTGTTGAGAAGATGTTCATCATCATGCCTGCTAAGAACGTGACCATTATTGCTAAGGCCAGCAAGAAGTATCAGATTGCCTTGAATCTCTCTCAGGAGAATGGTAACGCAACTTGCCTCAGCGTCAACAAAGAAAAGCCTGAGACTGCCTTCAAGAAGGAGGGTGATAAGATCTATCTGGCTATCAATCCTGATGCTGGTTATGAGGCTGTAATCTCTGTAAAGGCTGGCGAGGACGATGTCGAAGTTACTGCCGAGGCTGGTACTTATGACGAGCAGCAATACACGCACTTCTTCACAATGCCTGCCAGCGCTGTAACAGTCACCGTAATCTTCAAGTCTGCTACCGGCATCAACAGCATTGCTGCTGACAAGATGAAGAACGCTACCATTTACAACATGAAGGGTCAGCGTGTAGACAAGGCTCAGAAGGGTCTGTATATCGTCAACGGCAAGAAGGTCGTGATTAAGTGAGAATAAAGCAAGAGCTTGCTCATGCTTTATCGAGCGTGAGCGAGCTCGAGCTGAAAGCTCAGGGTCGTGATTAAATAACGACCACGAATTTCACTAATTGAACGAATTGTTCTAAATAAAGAAGAGTGGCGGCACTTCAAGGTGTCGCCACTTTTTTTGTTAAATGTTTGGAAGTTAAAGAAAAAGTGTATATCTTTGCAGGGTGAATTGTAAGACAACCAATAGTACAGATGGTAAAACGGAAGCGGATAAGGATAGATAGTAATACACGGCGTGACTTGTATGATAAGTTTAGTGATTACACATTGGACTTGTCAAAGTTAGTGTTTGGTGGTGTCATCCTTGCTGGCATTATGGGGCTTAGCGTTAATCCTGATGTTTTGTTTGGCCTTGGAGCTTTATCTGTCATTATACTTACGATGGTTGGGTTCGTATTCATTATTTTGAAACATAATAGTAGGAGGTAACAATATGGGGCTGATTTATTTTATTTCTTTTTTTACTTTAATCGCTGCAGCTTTTCTTGTTTGGGCATTGGTGCAACTATGGCACATGCCTGACAATCCTGCCGTGTAAAAGCGACGCATTAAAATAGCATTACTGCTGACAAGATGAAGGACGCTACCATCTACACTGTTGGTGGTCAGCGTGTCAACAGCGCTAAGAAGGGTCGTATTGAAGTAGTCAAGATAAAAATCAAGAATTCGAGAATTTAAGAATTCATCTATAGCAAGAGTGGCGGCACTTCAAGGTGTCGCCACTTTTTTGTTGCTTAATGTTTGCAATATAAAATGCAGCGCTTTGACTACGTGAATACTATGTTTTGACGTGGTCGATACTATGCTTTGACGTGGTCGATACTATGTTTTGACGTGGTGGATGTGCCACTTTGACAGTCACAAAGTTACGCCTCGCCGCCAACAAAGTGCCACATAGACGGCCACAAAGTGCCACATAGACGACCAACAAGTGCCGTCTCCGTCGCCACGAAGAGGGCATCACGCAAAAAGACCTAACACCTACCTCAACAGGTCCCAAACCCCGATGCACAAAGGGATTGCGACTAGGTAACTCTCTGAAAAGACTTACCTGAGAGTTACCTGACACCTCACTCGCAACAGGTCGGCCTTGCGTCATTTTTACCCAGGTAAGTGTCAGTGAGGTGTTAGTGAGGTGGTGTGACACCACCTCACTGGCCGCAAACGCCCTGTACATCGGTGTTTCAAGGGTGTCGAGTGAGGTGGTGAGGTCTTTTTTTGAAAAAAGCCTCACAGAGCCACAAGAGCTCTGCGAGGCGTGCTATATGAAGCGAATGCTAACTTTGTTATCTCAACTTCAGTTTCTGCCAACTGGACTGTAACCCGACAGGATACGACACCGTAGGCGTCTGTATCTTGTGGTTGATGAGTACCGACTTCTGCTTGACGTTCTCAATGATGTAGTTGCTAAGTTCGCCCAGGTTTACACTACCTTTCGACGCTTGCAATTTCTTTAGAAGGAAGTAGGTGAACAGGCCGTGGCCGTGGTCGTTATACGGATAAGCCGTCTCGTCACCCGAGGCTGCACTCAGAACCACTACGTTACCCTGTGGCTCAGCCTGGCGGGCCTTGAGGGCTACACCACGCGACGAGGCCGACAGGGTGCTGCCGTCGCCAGTCATACCGCTGAAGCAGGCGTCAAGGAATACGACCACTGAGAAGGCATTGAGCGCTGCCAGTTCGTTGTATAGCTTCTTTAGCGGATAGCAGACCTCTGTATGGCTGCCGTCAGCGTCGATAGGCAAGAGGAAGGCGTCGCGTGTGGCTTCGTTGGGTACGCCGTGTCCGGCATAGTAGAAGATGACGCGTATCTTGTTGTAGGCATTGGCAATGTTCTTGATGTCCTGTAGGGCGCGAATCATCTTTCCGTAGGTGGCATCAGGATATTGCAGGATATTCTCCTTCGGCAGTCCGAGTGTTTTTTCGCAATATTGGGCGAAGATGCGTCCGTCGTTGCCAGCCATCGGCACTTGTGGCGCCAGCGTATACTTCTCGTTGGCAATGATGACGGCAAAGGTGTTGTCGTTTACGCGTTTGTACTCAGGGATGTTGATATCTACATCGGGCACGCCGACAGCTATCTCCTGGCGGGTGATGACTGTCTGCTGGGCGCTCTCGTCGCTGTTTACCAGTTTGCTGTAGTCGACCATGTCCTTGAAGTTAGCGTCGACAGAGGTCTCGTTATAGGCCAGTGCCTGACGATTGTCGTAGTTGTATATCTTGCCTGCGGGCGTCGAGAAGGTCAGCTGGGCCAGTGCCAGCTTGCGATTGCTGATGACGAAGTCTTGGTTGTACACCTTCAGCGCCGACCAGTTCTCGGCAAAGTCACGTGCCTCATTATTGGTACGGGGCACAGGCAACACAATGTCGCCATAGGGCGACCCGATGAGGAACGACTGGTTGTCAGCGTCGTAGGGCTTCAGCTGCAGGTCGTCGATGGTCACCTTGTAGGCGAAACGCTGCACATACTCGTCCATCAGTATCTTCTGCAACTCCTCCTGCTTGGCCTTGGCGGTAGTCTCGTTAACGCGTTCCTTATACTCGTTGACTGTTTCGTAGGGGTCTTTCTGCTTCCACTTGTCCATGCTCAGACGGATGGATTCGCGGGCAAAGAGGTCGAAGTCGGGGGCATTCTTGTTGACTTCGACATATTCGCCACGGGCCTTGCGGCGCTGCGTGACGATGTTTTCGGCCTGTTCCAGAAAGGGTAGGGCACGCGGGTGCTTCGAAGCGTCGGTGACTTCAATATACTCTTTCAAGTATTTGGCAGCGTCCTCGTAGTTCTCGGCATTGAAGCTGCGCGAGGCTACGAAGTATACGAAGCTGGGATAGTCGGGCGTGGCGCGCAGTCCCTGGTCCTTCATCTCTTTCATCATAGCTATGTCGACTGCCGTACGGGCGAAGATCATGGCGATGGAGTCTTGGTGCTGTTGCGAGTAGTAACCCGCCCCCGACCTGATGAAGGAATAGATGGACTTGACGACCTCCTGGGTTTTAGCATAGCCTGCTACGCTGGTGGGCAGCGAGTAGAGCATGGTGCGGTACTCCTGACTACAGGCCATCGCCTTGTTGTAGAGCATCTCCTTGGTAACAGCCGTGTCGGAGCGCATGAGTAGCAACTGCTTATACGACTCGTAGGGGTCATCGCTTGCCTGCCCCCATGCCGGGAGTAGCGGCATGAGGGTCAGCAGTAACAGATATAGTGTCTTAGAATGCATCGATGAAAGTGTATTGTACGCTGATTCTGCGGAACTGGCTGCCGGCTTCCTTGGCTACCTCGATGTGGTATTCGTAGTCGCGCTGCATGTCGCCCAGTCCGGAGATTTCGTTCTCTATATAGTTCTTTACGCCGAGAGCACGGGCAAAGGCCAGCTGTTCGTTAGTGGCCATGCCTTCCTTCTTGTTCAGCGTAATGTTGCTCAACTCGTCGTTCTTGTATACCGGCTCGCCGTCGAACTCGCCATACTTGCCGTCGTAAGCCAAAGCGCGATTGATGGGTGAGGCATCAGCCGTACCCTTTACCTTGATGCGGACGCGCTTGCCCTGTGCAATATACTTGGCAAAGTCGTTTTCGAAGGCCTTGGTCATAATCTTCAGCATCAGCATGGCGGCACTCGACTCCTCGACGTGGTAGTGACCTGGCTTGAAGTCGTCGCGGGCAGAGAATTCCTCTTCCACCTCGTAGGTGAAGTCGACGTTGTAGTTGACAATCTTCTGTCCGTCGGCGTTGACGGCATTGACGGCTTCGGTCTTTACGAAGATGTGAGTCTTGTCGGAGATGACGTTCTCTTGCTTGGCGGTATTGAAGATATCTTCCTTGATACCCACGAGGGCCGTCTCCTCCATGTTCGACTTCTGGATAATCTCCAGCGGCACGAAGTCGGCGTCTTCGTTCATCTTCGCCAGCGAGCGGCGCTCCATATTATCGAAGATATAGGTCTTGCCGGTGGCGGGGTTGTACACCTCGGCATAGATCAGCTCGAACTTATCGTCGGGGTTCAAGCCGTACTTGGCATTGCGGAACTCGAGCTTGGTGGCGTCGGTGAAGTCGCTTACCTCGTCAATGGGTACGCCGATGAAGATGTCGGGCATGGAGTTGAACTTCAGCGCCAGACTCTTGGTGGCTGTGTTATAGTCGCCGATGGTCACCTCTGACTGCTCCAGCAATCCCGTAGCCATCTTCGTAGCGATCTCACTCTCAATGGCGCGAGCCTGTTCCATTCGTGTTGTCTCGTTGACACGCAACTGGTAGTCCTCCATCGACTCGCCGGGCATCTGTTTCATCCACTGGTTCAGACGCTCGTTGAGCATTGAGGTCATCATCTTATTATAATAAGGTGTAAGTCCCTCGACCTCGCGGTAGACAATGGCGCGTGTGTTGTTGTATATCGCATAGTTCTTGTCGCGTACGTCGTGGAACAGCATGCGCAACTCAGAGATGCCGCCGTTGTTGTCCTGCAACATGTGGCGCTCCGTTGGGTCGAGCACATTGATGACGCTGATGAGGTTGGAATTGCACACCACGCCAACGTACTTGCCATTGTCATTGGGCCAGCAGGCCAGTGCCTGTCCTAAGTCATCGACCGTGTAGAGCAGTTCGAACTGCTTGGTGTCATAGATATTGAGCTTGCTGTCGGCTGTCAACACCTCCATCGTCTCGCTGCCTTTGGTAAAGCACACGTCGCGGATGTCGGCATCCATGGTCATGGTCTTGCGAATGGTGCCTCGCTCCAGGTTCCACAGTTCCAGCGTCTTGCCCTCAGCAGCAGCCAGGAAATAGTTGTTGTCGCTATATACCAACTGTTTGGCGGCTATGTTCGACATATACTGCTTGCTGTCTTTGTTGGTGATGGCGTCGATGAAGCTAATCTTCTTGTCCGACGAGGCGATAGCCAGTTCCTTGGCGTTGGCCGAGAAGGCGATGGCTGTCGGGTTGGCGTCCTTCATCTTAACAACTCTCAAGGCATGGTCCGTGAGCCTGTGACTCGGATTGATGTCGTAGATGCTGACGCGTGCAGCACCCTTTTTGTCTACCTCAAGGACGGCCAGCGACGTGTTGGCGGGATTGTACTTCAGGTCAGCCACTGGTTTACCGCTGAACAGTTGGTTGCCCTTGACGGTAAAGATGTCGTTGTTGTTGTAATAGAACACGCCGAAGAAGTTGTTGTCAAAGCCCATCGGATAACGCTCTTGATTGACGGTACGACTTTGTGCCATCAAGTTCACGCTGGCTGCACACATCGCCAGCGTGAAAAGTATAGTTTTTCTTGTCATAGTGTTTTAGGTATTTTTATTTATTTTTTTTTCTTGCTTCTTGCCTCTTGCTTCTTGCTTCTTTAATCCGTCTGTACAATCAGGTACTTGGTGATGCTCCAGAAGCGCTCGACGTTTGTGATGCGCAGAACGCTTGATTTGCCCTTCTGCTCAATGGTGTAAGAGTCAGCAGGCATCTGCGACAGCACTTCGGGCTTCTTTGCATTGATGGCAATCTCTTTCGCTGAACGTACGTCGATGGTCTTGAACATTCGCTTGTCCAGAGTGTTGACGTCCACCTTGCTCTTCTTCAGGAAACCACCCTTCAGCACACCAGCGTCCTTCAACTCAGCTTTCTTGCCGATGATGAGGTAGGCCTCGTGCAACTGATCGTCCTGATCCATGATGGTCTGGTTCTGCGTGTCGATGGTGGCTCGCTGGGCGACATTCTCCTGAGTGACACGAACGATGCGGCTACGCAGGTCGTTAATGGTGACGTTGTTGTTGTTGACTTCTTCCTGCAGGGCAGCAATCTGGCTCTCTTTCTCCTCCAACTGAGCCTTCATGGCAATGACGATACGCTGCAACTTCTTGCCGTTGCCCTCGCTGTTGCCCAACTTCTTCTCTAATTCTGCAATGCGTTCACGCTGCGACTGTAGCGTCTCCTTGAAGTGTGACAACTGCTTCTTAATCTGCTCTTGGCTGGGTGTTGGACTTTCCTTCGAGGGGTTAAACAATTCGGTTTCCTGAATGGCAATGCTATCAAGACCCGTCGATATGACGTTGACAAACTCGTCCAGCGTGCGATAGTCAGCGTCGCGCTGGCTCAAGGCGGTCTGCAATGAGTCTACTTTGGCTTGCAGGTCTGACGACGACTGGTTGCCACACGAACAAACACAGATGATTGACACAGCGGTCAATACGAAAGAGATTAGCTTTTTCATATAATATAGGTTTTAGTAATTTCTTGCAAAAATAATAAAATCTGACAACATACTTCCATGAACGGGAGGGAAATATGTTTTTCTTTAACAATATTTAAGCGAAGATCCTGAACTCGTAGCCTTGGTTTAGCAGCCACTCAATGGACAGGGGGAGGGCAGTCTTTAGTTTCTCAATACTCTTTAGCGAGTCGTGGAAAGTAATGATGCTGCCGTTGCGCGTGTAGCGTTTCACATTGTTGAAAACATCTTCGGCAGTCAGCCATTTGGAGTAGTCGCGAGTGACAACGTCCCACATCACCACCTTGAACTTACGCGAGAGCCAGGCATATTGCGAGAGACGCATCCATCCATGAGGTGGACGTACCAGATTGGTATGCAGATAGGCATTGGCTTTCTCAATGTTATAACTGTAGTCGTGGATGGAATGGCGGAAACCGCTGATGTGATTGTGCGTATGATTACCGATACGGTGCCCTTCGTCAATGACGCGTTGGAACAATTCTGGATATTTGCGTACATTGTCGCCCACCATGAAGAACGTGGCCTTGATGCTATAGCGCTTCAGCACGTCGAGGATAAAGGGCGTCGCTTCGGGTATGGGCCCATCGTCGAAGGTCAGATAGACGGCCTTCTCCTGATGGTCCATACGCCACAGCGCCTTTGGGTAGAGCCAGCGCAGCCACATGGAGGGTTGTTCGATAATCATTGTGTTTTATTTTCGATATTTCGATGGTTCGATGTTTCCGATGATTCGTTAATCCTCATAAAGGCGGCCACCCTTGGCTTCATAGGCAGCAGCCAGCATGTTCAAGTCCTTGGACTGCTGCTGGTAGCATTTCTCGTCGACGTTCTCCGTCACCGCAGCTAACTGTTCCAAGATGTAGAAGTGTAGCAGGCAGTCGTTTTTAGCAGAATCGAAGCGGAAACCGTCCAGTGTACAGAACCACCGCACGTACTGTGCAGAGTTCTTCCACATCTTGTTGATGATGGCCAAGGCTTCTTTCTTGTTGCCAAGTGCTACCCATGTGCGAACCAGATCCATAGAGCCTGAACTGTAGTTGTGGGGTACATTATAGTCAGGTATCATCTTGGCCGTGTAGCGTAGCACCTCTTCGGCTTTCTTGTCCTGACCTTCGTACATCAGTTCCAGCGCCAGCTTAGCCATGATACGACGGTGGGTATAGCACATACGCATGACCGTCTCGTCGATATAGATGCCAGGCTTGTCGATCCCACCAAACTTGAAGCGGTGCATGACATTGTCGTAAGTACGCTCCGTATCAAAGTTCTTGACGCCAGGGATGGTCTTGCCATCATGGGTGGTAGTAAACGGTGTGATGCGGTAGGCCAGTCCCTCGGTGATGATATTGTCGCCAAGGTTGATGTAGTTATCGTCGCCTACGGAGACCGCTACGTAGATAGGCCGCTCCCAGTTGCACTGAGCCAGCATTTCCAGAATCATCAGGTCACCCTTATACAGCGCACGCTTGCCTTTCAGCGAGATAACCATGCGGTCGGGGATGCTGTCGGTAGCCATCATCATGCCACTACGGCGCACGGCTTCCTTGTCGATAGTCATGTATACGGTATCAGTAGGGATGATGTGCAGGTCACTGTTCTTCGAGCGTACCCAATACTTCAGAATATTCTTCAGTTCGAAGGGCTCATCGCCAAACTGCTGGCGGGCCTCCTCGGGATTGTTGCGGTAGTGGTCGAGCACAGCCTGTTTCATCTCGGGTTCGATGCTGACATACTCGTTGGTGCCAGCACAGTATTCGATACGTTCCCACGAGATGGGTACCGACGGAGAGTCGTAGGCCGGACGACGCATCTGGTCAATATACCAGTCTGTCTGCAGATAGCTGAGATTACATACACGGGCATCAGTACGAACTCCCTCTACATCTTGGTTATACCACAGCGGGAAGGTGTCGTTGTCGCCATTGGTGTAGATAATGGGGTTGTTTTCTTGCTGACACGAATTCAGGTAGTTCTGGCCGAAGTCACGGCAGGTGTAGCGTCCCGAACGGTCGTGGTCGTCCCATGTCTGCGAGGCCATCTGAATGGGCACCAGCAGACAGACGACAGCCACAACGGCTGCTACTGCTGTAGCAAACTGTTCACTCTTCACTTTCAACTTTGCGCTCAGCATGCTGATGATTGCCGCCACACCCATGCCGCACCAGATGGCAAAGGCATAGAACGAGCCAGCATAAGCGTAGTCGCGTTCACGTGGCTGCATTGGCGTCTGGTTCAGGTAGATGACGATGGCCAGACCCGTCATAAAGAACAGGAAGAACACCACCCAGAACTGGCGAATGCCGGTCTGGTCTGTTTTATTGCCGTGATGCTTGGCCAGCGACTGCCAGAAGAGTCCGATGAGACCTAAGAGCAGTGGCAGACAATAGAAGACGTTGTGGCCCTTGTTCTCACGCAGTTCGTCGGGCAACTTGGACTGATCGCCCAGGCGCCAGTTGTCGAACCAGTCGAAACCGGTAATCCAGTTGCCGTGTTCCAGCTCACCATTGCCCTGCAGGTCGTTCTGGCGTCCGGCGAAGTTCCACATGAAGTAGCGCCAGTACATGAAGTTACACTGGTAGGAAATGAAGAATCGCATATTCTCCAACTGTGAGGGAACCTTTACGGAAATCATCTCGCCGCAGCGGTCGTACATCTCCTCATGGCCACTGATGTCGCCCATCCAGCTTTCGTAGGCTCCGCGATGGGCCGAGCTGTACATGCGTGGGAATAGCATGTTCTGGGCATATTTGTATTCGTCTTTAGTGCGTACGACGAAGTATTGGTCTTTTTCGTCAGGCGATGCTTTCTCCTTACGCTGCCAGACAGGGTCGCCCTCTGTCATTACGGGCTTGCAGTATTCGCCACTCTTCTCTAAGGCTACCTGTGAGGTATATGCCTGTCCGTAGAACAGCGGACGCTGTCCGTACTGTTCACGACCCAGATATTCGCCCAAGGTGAAGATATCCTCAGGAGAGTTTTGGTCCATGGGCGGGTTTGCTGAAGAGCGGATGACGATGAGCGCATAGCTGGAATAGCCAATCATCAGCATCAGCATACAGAGCAGCGACGTGTTCTTGATGCGGGCGTTTACCAAAGCGATCTTTTTCTTGGTGCCTGCGTCCAACTTCTTATATCCCAAAACAAACCACAGAATAGCCAATACGATAATGCCGATGAATGCCGACATCCATCCGTGGCCATAGAAAGGAATACCTAACATGGCAATTGCCAGCAGGAAAGCAATGTTCTGGCGCTTTTCGTTCAGGTCGTTATAGGTTTCGTAGATAGCCCAAACGGTAACAGCGATGAGCAGGAAGATGTATACGATCTCACCTGTATTGAACGGACAACCCAAGTAGTTGACAAACAACAGTTCGAACCAACCACCTACCTGTACAATGCCGGGAACGACGCCATAGAGTACGGCTGCCAGGATGACAACAGAGATAAACAGGGCGATGAGCGAACCTTTTAGGTCGCGCTTTGGATCGCTGGTCGGGAACTTGCGGTAATAGTATACCAGAACGATGGCTGGCAAGCATAGCAGATTCAGCAGGTGTACACCGATGCTGAGGCCTGTCATATACATAATCAGCACCAGCCAGCGGTCGGCATGGGGCTGGTCGGCCTGGTCTTCCCATTTCAGAATCAACCAGAAGACAACTGCCGTAAAGGCCGAAGAGTAGGCGTAAACCTCACCCTCGACTGCTGAGAACCAGAAGGTGTCGCTAAAGGTATAGATGAGAGCGCCCACCAATGCTGAAGCTTCAATAGCGATGAACTTAGCCGTGGTTAGCTGACTCCAGTCTTTGATGAGCAGTCGGCGTACCAGATGGCTAATAGTCCAGAATAGGAACAAAATGGTTGCTGCCGACAAAAGCGCACTCATCATATTCACCATACGGGCTACCTGTGACGGGTCGCTGGCAAACTGTGAGAACAAGTTAGCGGTCAGCATGAAGAACGGAGCACCCGGTGGATGACCGATTTCCAATTTATAACCCGTAGAGATAAATTCCGGACAGTCCCAGAACGAGGCTGTAGGCTCAATGGTGGAACAATATACAAAGGCGGCAATCGCAAAGGTCAGCCACCCCATGATGTTGTCCACAAGTCTGAATTGTTTCATTCTGTCTATTTGGTTTTTATTCTGTTCCAATTTGCAAAGGTAATATTATTAAATGAGAAATGAGAAATGAGAAATAAGAAATGCTGTATGCTTGTTGTTTTTTAACATTAGATGAGCAGTTGCGCACCATAAATCAGGAGCACATACCGCAAGAATTTGCCAATGGCAATACTGGTCAGCGAGATGGGGATGTTGGCTCGCATCAGTCCTAATACGATGGTGATAGCTGAGCCCAGCAGTGGTACGAAGGCAAAAAAGCCCATCCAAGCTCCTCGTCCAGCCATAAAGCGAGTGGCACGGTCGAGGTCTTTCTGCTTGACATGCAGATAACGCTCTATCCACTCCAATCGTCCCATACGTCCAACAAAGTAGTTGAACATACCACCGAGTACGTTGCCAATAGTTCCATAGATAATTAGTCCCCATGGGTCTAATCCTGCTGCCAGCAGTCCCGTCATTACCGCCTCGCTGGAGAACGGAAAGAACGACCCCGCCACAAACGCAGTGATGAGCATACCCCAGTAGCCGTAGCTGATCAGAAGGGAAATGATGTACTCCATAGGTTATAAAGCGTGATCATAAATGTTGTCGCAACAATAGCGATAAACGCAATGTTGGTGATTTTAGTAGTTGTCAGCGCCAGGAAGTGGGCTATGAGTGGCGCTGTCAACAGTATCATCAGTCGAATCAGTATGTCGTAGTGCTGAGGCTGCAAGAGCAAGAGAAGCATGACAGCAACATTCATCCACATCATAAAATAGTAGAACATGCGCGTGCGTATCTTGTCATGGAAACTTTTATGCAGGAAATGGATGGTGCCAATCACTGCTAGCAAGATAATCCAGTAGAGCGTTAGCTGCTGAGAAACAGTAAACTGACTGATATCGAACGACTGGCCGAAATCTACCAATGGACGGAAATGGTCCGTCAATGAGGTGAGTTCATGGTGATACAACAGCCAAGGAGCGTAAAACCAGTAGGGTGTCAGCAGGCCTATAAGTGAGGCTATTCCTGTACGCCACGATAGAGATCTGATGTATATAGCTGTTAATAGCCAGATGATGGGTACTAAAAAGAGGATGTTTACAAAGGTCAGACTCGCTATTCCGATTAACAGGAAGGCATAGAAGGTAATACCTGGTGACTGCCTGTCCTGATAACAGATGAAAATAATCAGCAGGAAAGCAGTCATGCAGAGTTGTGTGACGGCGCCTGGCAGCGATGGAAAAAGGAAACAGGCACAACACGTCAGGCCGATGAAGGAACAACTGACCATGCGTGAGTAAATGCGCAACAACACATGGACGTTGTTTATCAACAAGGTCAGGTAGGCGGCTACGCCAAAACAGGCAAACTGTAACCACCAGCCCTCTTTTGCAAGACCGGCTGCAAGCCATATCATGGTGCCAAAGACCGCCATGACTGGCATTGACAGTCTGCTGCCAGCCACCTTTCCCTGCAATAATTTCTTGCTCATTACCTCTTGCTGCCAGCCTCTTTATAAATCTGCTCCGATATCGCGGCGGAAATATTTATCGGTAAATTGTATCTTCTGAGCCTCTTCGAATGACTTCTGCAGGGCTTCAGCCTTGTCCTTGCCGTAACTGCTTACAGCAATAACTCGACCACCGCTGGTCACGACTTCTCCGTCCTTCATGGCTGTTCCGGCATGGAAGACGATAGAGCCTTCAACATTTTCGATTCCAGTAATGGGATAGCCTTTCTGGTAAGCCTGCGGATAACCGCCACTTACCAGCATCACGCAGACAGCGGCACGTTCGTCGAAGACAACCTTGTAGTCGTTAAGGTTACCATTGGCAACACCTTCGAACAAGTCGACAATGTCACTCTTCAAACGCAACATGACACTTTCGGTCTCAGGATCTCCCATGCGACAATTGTATTCGATAACATATGGCTCAGGCTCTCCTGTGGGTGTGTTTGTCCTGTTGATTAGTCCAAAGAAGATAAAGCCCTTATAGTCTATACCTTCTGCCTTTAGACCTTCGACAGTAGGACGGATGATGCGGTCTTCCACCTTCTGCATCCACTCCTTTGTGGCGAAGGGAACGGGACTGACAGAACCCATACCGCCGGTGTTTAGACCAGTATCACCCTCGCCAATGCGCTTGTAGTCTTTAGCTTCGGGAAGAATCTGGTAGTGCTCGCCATCGGTGAGTACGAAAACAGAGCATTCGATACCGCTCATGAATTCCTCGATTACCACACGACTGGAAGCATTGCCAAACATACCGCTTAGCATCTCTTTCAGTTCTTTCTTGGCTTCGTCAAGGGTCGGGAGTATTAGTACGCCCTTGCCGGCACAGAGACCGTCGGCCTTGAGCACATAAGGAGCTTGCAGGGTTTCCAGAAATGCCAGACCTTCTGCGAGATGCTCACCATCGAAAGTCTCGTAGCGCGCTGTAGGAATGTTATGGCGCATCATGAACGCCTTGGCAAAATCTTTACTACCTTCCAGGACAGCACCGGCTTTTGATGGTCCAATAACTGGAATGTCCTTGGTGCGGGCGTCTTGCTTCATGTCGTCATAGATGCCCTTTACCAGAGGGTCTTCCGGACCTACAACCACCATGTCGATTTCTTCCGCCACTACGAATTGCTTGATGACTTCAAAATCATCAGCTTTCATGGGGATATTCGTTCCACAGTTGCTGGTGCCTGCATTGCCAGGTGCAATGTATAACTTCTCGCATTTCTCGCTTTGTGCAATCTTCCAGGCCAGGGCATGCTCACGACCGCCACTGCCTAACAATAGTATTTTCATCTTGTCGTTGTTACGTTATTTCGTTATCTCGATATTTCGATGTTTCGATGTTTCGATTAAAGTTTGCCCTGCTCGCCAAGATAGGAGTCTTTGAAGCCAAGGAAGTAGAGTACACCATCCAGTCCGATAGTGTTGATACTCTGCTTGGCGTTAGCTACCACACGGGGCTTGGCATGGAAAGCAATACCCAAACCTGCCTCACTGATCATAGGCAGGTCGTTGGCTCCATCGCCCACGGCAATGGTCTGGGCAAGGTTTACCTTCTCCACCTGCGCGATGAGTTTCAGTAGTTCGGCCTTGCGGTGGCCGTCGACAATTTCACCGACATAGCGGCCAGTCAACTTACCGTCTTCGCCCACCTCCAACTCGTTCGCATAGACATAGTCGATGCCATAGCGTCGTTGCAGATATTCGCCAAAATAAGTGAATCCACCGCTGAGGATGGCAATCTTATAACCACAGGTCTTGAGGATTGTCATCAGACGGTCGACACCTTCGGTAATGGGCAGGTGCTCAGCAATATCCTGCATCACGCTGACATCCAGGCCTTTTAACAGAGCCACCCTTCGTGTAAAACTCTCCTTGAAGTCTATCTCGCCACGCATGGCACTCTCGGTGATGGCTCTTACCTGGTCACCCACACCGTTGCGCTCGGCCAACTCATCGATACACTCGGTCTGAATAAGCGTTGAGTCCATATCAAAACAGATGAGGCGGCGCATGCGACGGAACATGTCGTCGCGCTGGAATGAGAAGTCTATCTCCATCTGTTGCGACAACTTCATCAGTTTTGACTGCATCTCCTGACGGTTGATAGGTTCACCTCGCAGCGAAAACTGGATGCAGGCACGTGTGTGCTTATCGAGTTGTTTGATGCTCTTACGTCCCGTGAGACGCAGAATAGAGTCGATGTTCAGTCCTTGATCGGCTAAAATCTGAGTAGCTGCCTGTATCTGGCGAGCCTCTAACTGTCGGCCCAGTACCATGAGGATGTAGCGGTTCTTACCTTGATGGCCTACCCAGTCTTCATACTCGTCGTCGCTGATAGGGGCGAACCCAATGTTAACTCCTAACTCAGTGGCCTTGAACAATAGTTCCTTCATGGCAAGGCCAGACTTCATTTCATCCATACGGATGAGGATACCAAGCGATAACGTGCTGTGGATGTCGGCCTGACCAATGTCAAGCACCTGAGCGTCGTACTTCGCCAGAATGCCCATTACGGCAGCTGTCAGTCCGGGACGGTCTTGTCCGGTGATGCGGACTAGGATTTGCTCTTCTTTCATTTTAAGTAATCTTCAAAATACTGAGTAATTCTCTCATGCAGATGAACGCTGGCATGTCCTCGCATGTTATGTTCCTCACCAGGGTAGGCAAAGAAGTCGGGCTGCGTGCCAGCCTTGATACAAGCATCGAGGAACGACAGACAATGCTGGGGTACGACGGTATTGTCGTTATAACCCGTAATAATCTGTAGTTTCCCTTTCAGTTTGCCAGCCTTGTTGATGAGACTGGTCTTTTCGTAACCCTCAGGATTCGTCTGCGGCGTGTCCATATAACGCTCGCCATACATCACCTCATACCATTTCCAGTCAATGACAGGACCACCAGCCACGCCCACCTTGAACACGTCGGGATAGTTAACCATGAGTGAGATGGTCATGAAACCACCGAAGCTCCATCCATGAACACCGAGTCTGTTGGCATCGACATAGGACAGACTCTTCAGGAACTCTACGCCCTTCATCTGGTCTTGCATCTCTATTTGCCCTAATTGGCGGAAGGTGGCCTGCTCAAAGGTTAATCCGCGGTTCTCAGAGCCACGGTTGTCGAGGATAAACACGATATAGCCTTTCTGAGCCATATATGTCTCCCAAGTGCGACTGTACCAGTGCCAAGCAGCCTCTACGTTGTGGGCATGTGGTCCGCCATATACATATATGATGGTAGGATATTTCTTGCTGGCATCAAAGTCGTGGGGTTTAACCAAGCGATAGTATAGGTCTGTTGTACCATCGGCGGCCTTGATGGTGCCATTCTCAAAGATGGGCTGTTGATAGCCTTCCCAGGGATCCTTGGCTGTCAACAAGCGTAACGCTTTGGTTGTCGCCACATTGACAACGTTGATGTTACGAGGCACGTCTGGCTCTGTATAGCGGTCGATAAGATATTGTCCGCTTCCCGATAATTCTGCTTGATGCGAGCCTTGTCCGTTATCAAGCAGTGTACGTTGCCTTGTGGCAATGTTGACGGCATAGGTGTTGTGTTGTATGGGGGTGGCTTCGTTGCTGGTGATTAGTATGCTCTTTTGCTTGCTGTTGAAGCCTAATACTTTCTGGACGACCCATGAGCCGCTGGTCAGTTGTTTCAGTTCTTTGCCATTCGTGTCGAAAAGATACAGATGGTTATATCCGTCTTTCTGACTTTGCATGATGAACTTGTTGCTGTCCCACGGTAGGAACAGGATGGGATGAAGGGGCTCTACGTATTTGTCGCTGGTTTCGCGATATAACTCGGCAATCTTCTCTCCCGTCTCTGCATTATAACTCACTAGACGACAGTCGTTCTGGTCGCGGTTCAGCTCAAACATATATATAGCGTTGCCGTCAGGACTCCATGCTATATTGGTGAAGTAACGGTCTGTAGGGTCACCTGCCTGCAGGTAGATGGTCTTTTCAGTCCTCAAGTCATACACACCAACCGTTACCTTGTGTGAAGTCATGCCCGCCATCGGATATTTGTCTGGCTCGTAGGTAGCCTCGCGGGGGAAGATGTCCACCTGCGGATAGTCCTGTACCATCGACTGATCCATACGGTAGAATGCCAGTCGTTGGCCGTCAGGACTCCAGAAGGTTCCTTTTGTGATACCGAACTCATTGCGGTGTACGGACTGCCCGTACACAATCTCACGGCTGCCGTCTGTGCTCAGCTGGTGCTTCTTTCCCTCGCCGTCGACCACATACAGCTGATGGTCTTCCACATAGGCTGTTGCCTTCGATACCTTGTTCCAGTCGTTAGCTGTCTGCCCGGAGGTGCTGTCTTGCCATACGATTTTGTGCTTCTTGAAGTCCAGCAACAGAAACGACTTTTTATTGCCCAGCGCCACTAAAGGCTGGTCAGGGTAGGGGAAGGTGGCATTCATCAGGTGACGCACGTAGCGATTAGCCTCTTCATCGCTGTCAGCCCATTTGTTCACTTGGTCAAGCGTGAAGAGCAGTTCCTCTTTGCCAGTTTTCTTGTTGACAAGATAGCATTCCTCTACATCCGTCCTAATCAGTTCATCGCCCCACCAGGTGTACCATTTGTTCTCTGGCTGCAGGTTACGATAGTTCGTGCCGCCAAAGTTCAGGTCCTCAAGAGAGAATAGCTTTTGGGCTGCCATAGAGAGTGATAACGTGAGGAATGCTAAGATGAATAAGGGTTTAATCTTCATCATCGTCAAAACGTCGGTTGTTCTTCTTAAAGGACTTCTTGTCGCGGTCGTTCTTCCTAAACGACTTTCTGTCATCACGATCGTTTTTCCTAAAGGGCTTCCTGTTGTCGCGACCATCTTTTGAGAATGCTTTCTTCTCTTCACGGCGGAATTCTCTGTTAGACTCTTTTTTCTCCAGCGAGCGGAACTTGAATGAGCGGATGTCGGCATCGGCATTCTCCTGTTCCTCGTCCAAACGCTTCTTGAACTCGCGGTTCTGTTTGAAGCGACGCTTCTCGGCCATCTGGCGCTTCTCTTCCTCCGTCTTGACGACACCGCCCTCTTCACGGAACTCGCGCATCTTTCCGTCGAACATCTGGTATTTGCGTAACTCGCACTCCAATGAACCATTGAACACAGGAATCTTGATACTTGGTTTCAGACCTATCTGGGCAAAACACTCCTCACGATAGGACAGAATCCATGCCTCATTGCCTGTGAACTGGTGCTTCAGTCGCTCGCCAATCATCTTATAGGTGCCCAACAGGTCGTTAGTCGAGATGCGCTCACCATATGGCGGATTCGTCACCATGATACTCTTCTCCTTGGGCTGTGTGAAATTCTTGAAGTCTTGCTCCTCAATGGTGATGTCGCTTGAAAGACCTGCTGCCTTGACGTTCAGACGGGCTGTGTTGACGGCTTTAATGTCAACATCGTAGCCGTAAATATGGTGATTGAACTCCCGTTCCTGAGAATCATCGTTATAGATTTCATCAAAAAGCTCGCGATCAAAGTCGGGCCACTTCTCGAAGGCATACTCCTTACGGAACAGGCCTGGTGCCATGTTGCGGGCAATAAGTGCTGCCTCGATGAGCAGGGTACCAGAGCCACACATGGGGTCGATGAAGTCTGTCTCTCCATGCCAACCCGTCATCAGGATGATACCTGCTGCCAATACTTCGTTGATAGGTGCCTCAACAGACTCTTGGCGATAACCACGGCGGTGTAGCGACTCTCCACTAGAGTCAAGACATAGCGTGCACTGGTCTTCAGCAATATGGATATGCAGTCGGATGTCAGGATTGGAGATACTGATGTTGGGACGTTTGCCTGTCTTCTCGCGGAACTGGTCGACGATGGCATCTTTTACTTTGTATGCCACGAATTTCGAATGGCGGAATTCTTCAGAGAATACCACGGAATCTACTGCAAACGTCTTGTCGAGTGCAATGTATTCTGACCAGTCTATGTCTTTAATTTCCTCATAGACATCGTCTGCTGATAATGCCTTGAAATGCTTGATGGGTTTTAAGATGCGTATTGCTGTGTGCAGTTGGAAGTTGGCGCGATACATCAGTTCTTTATCACCTTGGAATGATACCATGCGACGTCCAATCTGTACGTCGTTTGCGCCCAGTTGCGTCAGTTCTTTCGCCAAAACAGGCTCTAAGCCCATAAAGGTCTTGGCGATGAGTTCAAATTGTTGTGCCATTATGTATACAGTATAATTATGGTGCAAAGGTAGTGGAAATCGGCCAAAATACAAAATAAAATATGATTTATTTTTGTTATTTCAAATCTTTTGCGTAACTTTGCCGCAATCATGGGGGCTTAACCTGATGAATGGAATAGGTACGATATTGCTGTTTTCGCTAGGCGAACTGATGCGACTCGACATATTGGTATGGGTGGCGTCTGTTCCGCTATTGATTCTCACCAGCATATTCTTTTGTGTCCAATACCGCCAGTCACGTCGTTTGAAAAGCGATCTGGCTCAGTTGGCAAAGGTTAAGCGCCATACCATTGAGTACGACCTTGTGCTGAAAGCCATGAAGCTCAGCGTCTGGCGTATCGATCTCCCAACACACACCATTACCTATGAGAGTGACTATCGCGAAGGACTGGATCTTCCAGTTTCTAAAGGGGGCTCTGACGTCGGGTCATTCTGTGAGAACCTGTTGCCCGGTTCCCGAGAGAGAGTACATCAAAGTATGGTGGACTTGTTTGAAGGGCGTTCCGATGAGTTTCGTGAACAATATGAAATGCGCCTGCCTTATGGTGACCAAACCTGTTGGGCTGAGTCGTTTGCCATTGTTGACAAGCGCGACCAGAACGGTAAGGCTTTAAGCGTCGTAGGTACTTCTATGCGCATCGACCGTCAGAAAGCTATCGAACGTGCATTGACAGAAGCCCGCAATCACGCCGAGGAGAGCGACCGTCTGAAGTCAGCCTTCTTGGCTAATATCAGCCATGAGGTGCGTACGCCTCTCAACTCCATTGTCGGCTTCAGTGAAGTGCTACCGATGGTGCGCAGTGAGGAGGAGCGTGACAAGTTGCTGAAGCTTATCAAACAAAATAATGCCCACTTGCTGCGTCTTTTCGACGATATGGTGAATATGTCGAAACTGGAGGCAGGCAATGAAACGATTCAGAAAGAATACTTTGACTTGAATACCCTGCTGGCGGATGTGGCAGACCGCTATAACGTTCATGCTGCTGCCAAGGACTTGAAACTGGAAGTAAAGACATTGGCAGACGGGCCAACGCTCTATACCGACCGTAACCGTCTGGGTGAGATCCTGAATCAGTATGTCAACAACGCCATCAAGTTTACAGAGAAGGGCAGTGTGACGATTGGCTACGATGTCAAAGATAATACGCTGAGGTTGTGGGTTCGTGATACAGGTATCGGTATTCCTGCCGAACATTGTGATGAGCACCTTTTCGAGCGTTTTGTGAAAGTTAATGACTTTGTGCCAGGAACAGGTCTCGGACTGAGTATCTGTCGTAGTTTAGCCCAAAGCATTGATGCTTGTGTAGGTATGGAGTCTAAATATGGTGAAGGCTCACAGTTTTGGGTTGAGCTTGCAATCGGTTGATATGCAGGGAAGTACGATTGCTTTTATAGGACGGTCACAGGCGTTTTCGCCTCAAAGTATAGAACAGGATGCTGCTATCCTGGCAGCTGTGCGCAGTCATTTGTTGTCGGCAGGCTTCGAATGTCTGCCCGTGAGCTGCGAAGACGAGATGATATCATTGGAAAAGGCTAATGTCTACCTGACGATGGGGCGTCGTCTTCGAACACTTGAATTGTTGTCACAACAGCAGCAGAATGGCTGTCTTGTCATCAATAGCGTAGGTGCTGTGAGTGCCTGTAACCAGCGGAAACTGCTCATGCAGCAACTGGAGGATGCTGGCATTGCCGTTCCTCCTTTATCAGGACCTGACGGTTATTGGGTGAAACGTGGGGAAGGCTGTCGTGAGTCTTCTGCCGATGTACAGTATGCTCCCAATCGTATAGAGGCTGACTGTCTTTGCAAATCGTTGCACCAGAGGGGCATTCAGCAGATCGATGTACGTGCTCATATCGTTGGTGAGTGGGTAAAGTTTTATGGCGTGCGTCAGACAAGCTTCTTCCGTTGCTATGGCCAGCAGAATACGTCAGTATCCGACCTCGTTAGTCGTCGTGTAGAACGTCTTGCCGATACAGTAGCACAGCTGGTGGGAACAGATGTTTATGGCGGCGACTGTATCGTGCCTGCTGACAACCAGCCGGTGCTGGTTGACTTCAACGACTGGCCCAGCTTTTCGCGCTGTCGTGATGAGGCTGCTGAGGCCATTGCCAGTATAGTAATAAAGAAAACGAAACAGTAGTGAGTAGTCATTTGATAAACAGACATATCAACGCTTATATTTTTGACTATGGTGGAACCCTTGATACGGGTGGTCATCATTGGGGGAAGGTATTGTGGCATGCTTGGCAGCAGGCGGGAATATCCGTCAGCGAGGCACGTTTTCGTGAGGCTTACATCTATGCGGAGCGGACGCTGACGCGTGAACGTATAGTGCTGAGTTCCTTTACTTTCCGTCAGACGCTTGAAACAAAGCTGCGTATAGAATTGGAGTATGTCGGATTGCCCGGCTATCTCCCAACGTTGCTGGATGTTGTCTACAAACAGGCAGAGCGCCATACAGAACATAGTCGTGAAGTCCTGCAACTGTTGGCCGAACGCTGTCCACTGGCGTTAGTCAGCAATTTCTATGGTAATATCCATACGGTGCTAAATGAATTTGGCTTCGACGGCCTGTTCCAGCACGTGATAGAGTCGGCTGTCGTGGGTGTCAGAAAGCCTGATCCGCAGATCTTTCTCATGGGCGTTGAGGCCTTACAGATGCGCCCTGACGAGGTGGCGGTCGTTGGTGATAGCCTCACGAAAGACATCATACCTGCTCATCAGGCTGGTTGTCAGACTGTTTGGCTGCGAGGTGAACAATGGGACGATACAGCTGTCGACGAGACGTTGCCTGATCGTATTATAACAAATTTAACGGAATTGTTGTGAAAAAGTTATTGAGATACATCCTCTTTCTGCTTGTTATGTTGTTGGCTTTGCCTATGCAGGCCCAGCAAGTTATCAAGGGGCACGTCGTCGATGAGGCGACGGGCGAGAATATTGGTTTTGCCAGTGTGCAATATAAGAACCGCCAAGGTGCGACAATTACCGATACACAAGGGCGTTTTTCCATCCAGCGTATCAAGGGTGGAAAGCTGACTGTCAGCGTGCTGGGCTATAAAAGCCGTACTTTCGACGTGACAGATGATATGAACACACTGTTTGTGTCGCTTCGTCAGGATTCGAAGGCGCTGAAGGAGGTTACTGTCAAGTCGAAACGCCTCCGTTATCGTCGTAAGAACAATCCTGCCGTAGAGTTGATGCGTCACGTGATAGCTGCGAAGAAGCGTACAGACCTTTCTAATCGCGACTATTATCAGTATAAGAAATACCAGAAACTGACACTGGCCTTGAACGATGTGAAGCCAGCCCTGTTGGAACATCCGAAGTTTGGTAAATACTCGTGGCTGACCAGTCAGGTTGAAGTCAGTGAGCAGACCTCCAAACTCATCCTTCCTGTGAGTGTCGAAGAGACCGTGTCTCGCAAGATCTACCGGCGTAGTCCGCATGATGAGAAAACCATCATCGAGGGCCAGCGCTCTTCCGGCATCAATGATTTCTTCCAGACGGGTGAGATTCTCAATACGGTGACGAAGGACATCTTTACCGATGTTAATATCTACGACGACCAGGTGCGCATCTTGCAGCATCCGTTTACGTCACCCATTGGTGATGGTGCCATCTCGTTCTACCGCTATTACATTGAAGATACCCTGACCGTTGACCGTGACAGCTGTATCCATCTGCATTTTCTGCCCAATAACCAGCAGGACTTCGGATTTCGTGGCGACCTCTATGTGCTGAAAGACTCGTCGTATCAGGTAAAACGCTGTGATCTGATATTACCCAACCAGACTGACGTGAACTTCGTAGAAAACATGAAGCTGGTACAAGAGTTTACCCGTCTGCCCAGTGGCGAGTGGGTGCTGTCCGTCGACGATCTGGTGGTGGAGCTGGTGCTTTTCGACTTCTTGCAGAAAGGTGTGGCCATCCGTACCACGCGACTCTCCGACTATTCTTTCGATGAGATACCCCGTCAGCAGTTCCGAGGGCGTGAGAAGACGCGTATCGACCCAGATGCCCAGATGATGGGTGATGACTTTTGGCAGCAAAACCGAAAGGTTCGGCTGACGCGTAGCGAAGACTCTATGGACAAGTTCCTGACAGGCATGCAGCAGACGGGAGGCTTTAAATATATCCTCTGGGGACTGAAGTTGCTCGTGGAGAATTTTGTTGAGACCAGCCAGAATAGTAAAGTAGACCTCGGCCCCGTCAATACGTTTATCAGCCGTAATTTTATCGACGGACTGCGTACCCGACTGAGTGCACAGACCACAGCCAATCTCAACCGGCATCTGTTTTGGAAAGGCTATGTCGCCCATGGTTGGGGGAGTAAGAAAAACTATTACAGCAGCCAGCTGACGTGGTCGCTGAACCGTAAGAAATACCTGCCTGACGAGTTTCCCAAGCGTAACATCTCGTTCCTCACGACCTACGATGTGATGTCGCCTTCCGACCGTTTCCTTAGTACCGATAAGGACAACGTCTTTACCTCGTTCAAGTGGGCCAAGGTCGATAAGATGATGTTTTACAACCGTCAGCGCCTGACCTTCGAACGCGAGGAGGCGTGGGGGCTGCGTACCCTCTTCAGCGTACAGACCGAGCAGAATGAAGCAGCAGGCAACATGCCGTATTTCAAGTTTCGTACTTCTGAACTGCATGCCGAACTGGAGTTTAGCCCTGGAGCGCTGTATGTCAATTCGAAGAACCGCCGCCACAAGGTCAACCGCGATGCACCAATCTTTACGTTGGGACATACCGTTGGTATCAAGGGCTTCCTGGGAGGCGATTATACCTACCACTATACCGAGGCGAGCATCTTTAAGCGCCTGTGGTTAGGCAGCTGGGGCCGCATCGATTTCTTTACCCGTGCCGGCAAGCAGTGGAACCGTGTACCCTTCCCGCTGTTGTGTATGCCTCCTGCCAACCTGTCGTACATCAGTCATCGGCAGACGTTCAACCTGATGACCAATATGGAGTTTCTTACCGACCGCTTCCTGCAGGCTGAGTTTAACTGGGACATGCAGGGAAAGATCTTCAATCGTATACCGCTGATTAAGAAACTGCGTTGGCGTGAATATATAGGGGCCAAGATGTATTGGGGAGGACTGTCCGATAAGAACAATCCTTATCTGTCCGAGAATACCGAGGGTGACATCATTGTGGCATTCCCCGAACAGTCCCACCTGCTGAATCCCAGGGTTCCCTATTGGGAGATATCCTTAGGCATACGTAGCATCTTCCGCTTCTTCCAAATAGAGTACGTACGTCGCATGAACTATAATAATGAGCGCTTTGGTCCGAAGAATAGCGTACGTTTAGGTTTCACTTTAATGTTTTGACAGATGAAATATGCTATTATCGCAGCAGGAGAAGGCAGTCGCCTGGCGGCAGAGGGAATCCAGGAACCCAAGCCGCTGGTCAGGGTGGGGGGTGAACGGTTAATCGACCGCCTCATCCGTATCTTTATGCAGCACGATGCCGACGAGATTGTCTGTATCTGCAATGACCGCACCTATACGGTTGCCCAACACTTGTCTGATCTTCAGCGTGACGGACTGCAGGGACGTCCCATCCCTCTGCGCTTTATTGTCAAGAGCACGCCGTCGTCCATGCATAGCTTCTTCGAGATCAGCCGTTATCTGCAAGACGGCCCCTTTGTGCTGACCACGGTAGACACCATTTTCCGTGAAGACGAGTTCGCTGACTACCTTCATGCCCTCAGCCAGTATAGGGGTGATGCATTGATGGGCGTTACCGACTATATTGACGATGAGCGTCCGCTGTATGTTCAGACCGACGCTCAGATGCGAGTGACGGCTTTTCTCGACCAGTCTGACGACTGCCGTTATATCTCGGCCGGCATCTATGGCTTGCAGCCCTCGGCTATTTTCCCTCTCAACAACTGCATTGCCCGTTGCGAACACCGTATGCGCAACTTCCAGCGTGCCCTGCTCTCCGACGGCTACAAGGTCGCAGCCTGGCCGTTCTCGAAAGTGTTGGATATCGACCATGCCGGCGATATCCGCAAGGCAGAGGAAATGTTGGGCGTGGGTAAATAAAAAACTAAGGATGTCATCACGACATCCTTAGTTCGTTTTCTAACTAACTTATTATCAACTATTCATTACTCATTCTGAATTCTGGTGCAAAGGTACACAGTTTTTATGCGTTTTGGTGCTTAAATGTTGAAAAAAAGCACGTAAACGTTTGCGATATTGCGCTTTTTTATTTAACTTTGCACCAACTTAAAGCATACTACAACTGTTCATGAATAATAAGAAGCAACATCGAACATCCTTAAAAGACTTGGCTAAGGAGTTGGGGGTTAGTATTGCTACGGTGAGCCGCGCATTGCGCAACTCTCCTGAGATAGGTCTGGATATGCAACGACGTGTGAAGGAGTTGGCGAAGTCGCTGAACTACCGCCCGAATCCTTTTGCCCAGAGCCTGCGCAAGGAAGCCCCCAAGGTCATCGGCGTTGTCGTTCCCAATTTGGTGACGCACTATTATGCTGCCGTTCTTGATGGTATAGAGGCTGAGGCTCGTAAGTCGGGCTACAGCATTATCAGCACCAATAGCCATGAGAGTTTCGAAGACGAAGCCCAGGCCCTTGATAACTTCATCAGTCTGCATGTCGAAGGTATCATTGCCTGTCTGGCACAGAATACCACAGACTATAGCCATTTTGAAGAGATAGCCCAGATGGGCATTCCCTTGGTATTCTTCGGTCGTACCTGTCTTACCGATAAGTTCTCGTCGGTAACTGCCAATGGCGACGAAGCCGCCCAGATAGCTACGCAGCATCTGATAGATACGGGTAGTCGGCGTATCGCCTTTATCGGTGGTCCCAACCATCTCGATATGGTGAAACGTCGTAAGCACGGCTACTTGGAGGCGTTACGCGAGAACAACATTCCTATTGACCGCGAACTGGTAGCCTGCGACAAAATAGACTATGAGGTAGCCTTGCACGTCACTGAAGAGATGTTGAAGCGAGACAACCGTCCTGATGCCATCCTGGCCTTCAACGATATCATTACCTTTGCAGCGTTTACGGCAATCAAGAACTGCAACCTTCGTATTCCGGAGGATGTGGCACTCATCGGCTTTACCGACGACCAGCATGCCGCCTATGTCACTCCACGCATGTCGGCCATCGTTGACCAGTCGTTCAAGATGGGCGTTAAGGCTTGTGATCTCTTGCTGCGCAATATCAATGGTGACGAAAAAGTATATAAAGCCATAGTACCCCAACAGCTGGTTATCCGCGACACCTCTGCCAAGCGATAATTTCTTTTGTTGTCTAACCCTATTGCCTGCCGTTATGAAAAAGATCCTTTGTTCGCTACTTGGCCTACTGTTACTACTGCCTGTTTGTGTACAGGCTGGTTTACCCGAAATGAAGTTTCGTCGCTTGGACACTCGCGACGGTCTCTCAAATTCTCAGGTAAACTGTGTCTATCGAGATTCGCGTGGCATGGTGTGGATAGGTACGGCCTATGGCCTGAACCGTTACGATGGCTATCGTTTCAAGACGTTCTATTCGAACCGTCAGGATACGACGTCTATGCGTGACAACTATACCGATCAGATTATGGAGGGCTTTGATGGCAAGTTGTGGCTGAGGCAGGGCATGAACTACTGTGTGTTTGACCCCGTGACGGAGAAATTTGAACGTAACATCAGTCGCGAGTTGGAGAAATACGGTATCAAGGGTGGCGTGGAACGGCTCTATATCGACAGCAAGAAATGTTTCTGGGTAAAACTGTACGACAAGGGTTTTGTCTATTGTGACCCTATACATAAGAAGTATGAGACCATTGAGGTGGGTTATGAGCTCAACCAGTTTAATCCGACTTACGGTGTGTCGTGGATGACCGATTATGACGGCAAGCTACTCATTACTACGTATAATGGCGAACTGGTCTGCCTGGACGGCCATCGTGGCGTTGTTGAGTGGGAGGATAAATGGATGCGCCAGAATGGTGGCATGGAGGGACAGGAGTATCGTATCTTTGTCGACAAGCGAGGCAACTTCTATGTGTCGTCGCCTTACTACAGCTTTACCTATCGTGCCCGAGAGAAACGCTGGTACCAACAGTTGGCTTACATGTTACAAGACCAGGGCGTGGAAGGTGCCAGCCCTAATTGGCAGGTATGGGACGTGAAGGCCGACAGCAAGGGACGCCTGTGGGTCGCTACTGACCATGACGGCCTCATTGTCGTGGATATGGAGTCGCGTCAACTGCGCCAGTTCCTGAACGATAAGTTCGACGAATCGACCATTTCAGACAATACGCTGAAGAATATCTACATAGATGATTTGGGTGGCGTCTGGATTGGTAGCTACAAGAATGGTGTCAACCAATATGTTGAGGGTGCTTCCAGTATTCGCAACCTGGAGTTGGGCGATATCAATACCGTTGCTGAGGACCGTTATGGTAACTATTGGATAGGCAGCAATGATCGCGGTATCCTGGTCTATAATCCCAAAAGCGGAGAGGTCGTCCAGCATTATACGACGGAGAACAGCGCACTGAGCAGTAATATCATGGCGGGCAGCTATGCAGCCAGCGATGGTAGCATCTGGTTCGGATCGTATAATGGCGGACTCGTACGCTGTATGCCCTCGAAAGACCATCCCACACAAGCTACCATCCATAATTATCGTGCTACGGGAGATGCCGATGGTTTGGCTATTAATAATGTGTGGAGCGTGACCGAGGACCGCTGGCACCGCATCTGGATTGCTACACTGGGCGGTGGCATACAGATGCTCGACCTCAAAAAAGGTAAGTTCCGCTCATGGAATGCTCATAATACCAATCTGCCTGGCGACTATATGACATCAGTCTCTTGGATTAAGAAGGGCTGGCTGATGGTCGGCACGAGCTGGTACTATTGTTTTGTCAATCCGGTCACCGGTAAGTTGGCCAACCGCCTCATTCCTGAAGACCCGAGTGTCACCGTATCTACGGGTTCTACGGTGTGCGTGATGGAGGATAGCCGAGGACTGATTTGGCAGGGGTCTGCTTCCGGTGCTGTTGTCTATGATCCTAAGCACCGTTTTGTGACGCTACTTGACATGTACGATGGTCTGATAGGTTCCAGTGTGTGTTCGATAACTGAAGACAAGAGCCACACCATGTGGGTGGTGACCGATCATGGCGTGTCAAAGATTATTCCTGAGCCACAGGACGATGGGACGTGGCAGTTTATTGTGCGCAGCTACAGCAGTAGTGACGGTTTGCAAAAGGCTACGTATAACCAGCGTTCTACCTGTCTGACACATGATGGTCTGCTGCTGATTGGTGGACAGGGAGGACTGGATGTCATCAATCCCCGTGGTCTGACAGAAACCAAGAGCAAGGAATGTCCCGTCTTTAGCGGACTGCAGATCTTCGACGCTGACGTAGCTGTCGGACAGGAAGTCAATGGCCGTGTGATTCTTGACGAGGCGCTGGACGTCTGTCGCGACATCACGTTGCGCTATAACGACCAGTTTACCATTCAACTGGGTTCCAATATGGCCAATGTGAACAACAGCAAGCGCTTTGTCTATCGGCTGGAAGGTTTCAACGACAACTGGGTGAAGACCTCTCCGCAATATCCTAATATTACTTATAACTCGCTGCGTGCCGGCTCTTATACGCTCTATGTACGTATGCTCAATGACGATGGAACCATCGGCGATGAGGAGGCACAGATGGACATCACCATCCGTCCGCCCCTGTGGCGCAGTCGGTGGGCTTTCTTGCTTTATATGCTGTTGGTGGCAGGTGTCGCATTGTTGTGGCGTCGCTGGTTCCGCCAACGCCTGGAACGCCGTATGCAGGTGGAAACGACCCGTCGTGAGTTAGAGAAGAAACAATGGATGAACGAGATGATGATGAAGCTGCGCCAGAAACATGCTGCCAACGACGCTCAGAACAAATCCTCCGATGCTTCTCCAGAACGCGTTGCCGATGACGCCGCATTCCACCCGTTGGTGCTGGATATTGTGCCCTTCCTTCGCGAGCTTTGTGATGGCTATCGTTCGCCAGACCGTAGCAAGCGTGTCAAGGTAACTTTTATGGCTACTGCCCGCCACTTGGAGGTTGACGCTGACGAGGAGCAGTTGCGCGATGTGTTCACGACGCTGTTCAACAACTCTGTGCTGTTTGCCCATGACGATAGTCTGATCAATGTGGGTGCCGTGCGTCAACGGGACGGACAGGTGCAGATACAGGTGGCCGACAATGGTATTGGTATCAAGGACGAGTACAAGGAGCATGCTTTCGACCCGATGGCCAATGGCGATGGTATCGGACTCGACAGAGTCAAGGATATCGTCGTGCGACATGGTGGCACCATCCGCATTGAGGACAATCCTGGTGGAGGCACCATTTTCGTGATTGTACTGCCTGCAGCCAGTGATATTGAGGAGGCCGTCCTATTGAATGAAGACGAATAAAAAAGAGATATGAAAAATTTGAGACTGATGATGGCAGGGATGCTGTCGCTGTGGACAGTCACCCTGCTGGCTGTCGATTGTACCGTTAAGGGACAGATGGTAACCATACCTGTAACCCATGTTAAGGCCAATGGCCCCCAAGTAGTGCGTCTGCAAGTGGTGAACGACCATATCATCCGAGTGCAGGCTACGTCGGAGGCTCAGCTTCCCACTAAGTACCCTTCGCTGATCATCGTTCCTCAGCAGGCCAAGCCGCTGTTTACGGTGACCGATGGTGACGTCGTTCGTGTGAAAGCTGCCAAGGTGGAAGCCCGTGTCGAGAAAGCCTCTGGCCGTGTGACCTTCTATGATGCCAACGGACAGCTGCTGTTGCGCGAGGCAGAGCAGGGTAAGACGTTCAAACCCTTCCGTGTTCCCGACCGCGAGATTGGCGTCGACGTGGCAAAGGTGCCGGAGTCGCAGCGTAATGGCTTGACGTGGCGCATGCTTTTCGACAGTCCTGACGATGAGGCGTTCTACGGCTTGGGACAGCACCAGTCTGAAGAGCTGAATATGAAGGGTCGTAACGAGGACTTGTTCCAGTATAACACCAAGGTCAGCGTTCCCTTCGTGCTTTCCAACAAGAACTATGGACTGTTGTGGGACTCGTACAGCTATTGCCGATGGGGTAATCCTGAGGAATACCTGCAGTTGAATCGTGCTTTCCGCCTCTACGACCGACAGGGACGCGAAGGTCATCTGACAGGAACCTATACCGACAAAAACGGAAAACGCCTTGTGCGCAATGAGGATTCCCTCTATTATGAGTTCGATACACCGCAGGCATCTGAGCTGGCCCGTCGTACAGAGCCGGGAGGCATCAAGAATCTGCCGAAGGGCTTTGACCTGAATGGCGCTACTGTCGTCTACGAGGGCTTCATCGAACCCCTTACCGCTCAGCTCTCACCCCTCACTCCTTACCATTTCATTCTCTACTATGCCGGCTATATCAAGGTGTATATCGATGGTCAGGAGGTGGTGCCCGAGCGCTGGCGTACTGCCTGGAATCCGAATACCTATAAGTTTGATGCGCCGTTGGCTCAGGGCCGTCGTTCCCAGTTGCGTGTCGAGTGGCGTCCCGATGGTGGTGTCAGCTATTGTGGTCTGCGTGTGGCGAAGCAGAACCCCGACCAGCAGAAGCTCTCTGTATGGAGCGAGATGGCGAAGGACATGGACTATTACTTCATTGCCGGCGAGAATGCCGACGAGGTCATCAGCGGCTATCGTACGCTGACAGGTAAGGCTCCCGTCTATCCCAAGTGGGTGCTGGGCTTCTGGCAGAGTCGTGAGCGCTATAAGACCCAGGAGGAGATTCTGTCGACGCTGGGCGAGTTCCGCAAGCGCCAGATTCCCTGCGACAATATCGTGCAGGACTGGAACTACTGGGTGGAGGATCAGTGGGGCTCCCATCAGTTTGAGGCTTCCCGCTTTCCTTCTCCCCAGCTGATGCTCGACAGCGTGCACCAGATGGGTGGCCGCTTTATGATTAGCGTATGGCCCAAGTTCTATTGCAATACCGACAACTACAAAGAACTCGACTCGCACGGCTGGATGTATCATCAGGCTGTGGTCGACGATATTCACGACTGGGTGGGCCCAGGCTATGTGGGCTCGTTCTATGATGCCTATGATGCTGGTGCCCGTAAGATGTTCTGGCGCCAGATGGACGAGAACCTCTACACCGGCCTCGCCAAATCGTCAAATAGTAAATGGTCAAATAGTAAATTAATCGATGCCTGGTGGATGGACGCTTCAGAACCCAATGTCCGCGACTGTACGCCTATGTGGTATCGTAAGGCGCTTAGTGGTCCTACGGCTCTGGGCACGACGACGGAGTATTTCAATGCTTATAGCATTGTCAATGCTGATGCAATCTATAACGGACAGCGTAACACTTGGAAACAAATAGTAAATAGTAAATCGTCAAATCGTCAATTGTCAGAGCCTCGTGTGTTCTTGCTGACGCGTAGCGGTTTTGCCGGTGAACAGCGTTATAGCACGGCAACCTGGAGTGGCGACATCGGCACGCGTTGGGAAGATATGCGTGCACAGATGACGGCTGGTCTGAACTACTCCATGTCCGGTCTGCCTTTCTGGGGAATGGATCAGGGCGGATTCTGTGTGGAAAACCGTTATGTGCAGGCTCAAAGCATCTACGACCGTTCGGGTGTCGAGACTGAAGACCTGAAAGAGTGGCGCGAGCTACAGGCCCGTTGGAGCCAGTTCGGCTGCTTCATCCCTCTGTTCCGCGTACATGGTCAGTGGCCGTTGCGCGAAATCTGGAACATCGCTCCCGATAATCATCCCGCCTATCAGTCGTTTGTCTACTACGACAAGTTGCGTTATCGCCTCATGCCTTACCTCTATTCGATGGCTGGTTGGGTACATCTTCACGATTATACCATGATGCGTGGCTTGGTGATGGACTTTGGTGGCGACAAGGCTGTCGAGAATATCAAGGACCAGTGGATGTTTGGCCCTGCGCTGATGGCTTGTCCGGTAGGCTACTACAAAGCTCGCAACCGCAGCGTCTACTTCCCCCAGCAGACAGGATGGTATGACCTCTATACAGGCGAGAAAATCATCGACGCTGAGGCAGATTGTAAATCGTCAAATCGTCAAATGATAGTCGACGCCCCCTACGAGCGTATCCCCGTCTTTGTGCGTGAGGGCAGCATCATTCCTTTCGGTCCTGAGATGCAGTACTCTGACGAGCGTCCTGCCGATCTCATCAATCTCTATGTCTATGCCGGCAAGGATGGCCATTTCCAGCTCTATGAGGACGAGGGCACGAACTACAACTACGAGAAGGGTCAGTATGCCACCATCGATATTACCTACGACGACGCCACGCGTACCGTGACCTTTGGCAAGCGTATCGGTCAGTTCCCTGGTATGCTGAAACAGCGTCGTTTCAATGTGGTGCTCATTACGAAGGAGACCCCCAAGGCGCTGAACCTCGACAATCCCGAGGGCAAGCTGGTACAGTATAATGGTAAAACCGTAAGTCTACAATTATGAAAAAAATCTTCTGTCTCGTTTGTGTCCTCTGTGCACTGACAACCCTGCAAGCGCGTGAGCGTCAGAATTTCGACGCCGGCTGGCTCTTCCTGTTGGCCGACTCTGCTCAGATGTCTGATGCCGACTATCAGGACTCCTGGTGGCGCCGACTTGATGTCCCCCACGATTGGGCCATCGAGGGCGACTTCTATGTCTCTAATCCCTCTGGAGCCAGTGGTGGTGCGCTGCCTGGTGGAGTGGGGTGGTATCGCAAGCACTTTTCCATTAACCAAGAATCAATAACCAATAACCGTTTTTTCCTCGAGTTCGATGGTGTCTACATGAATTCCACGGTATATGTCAATGGCCAGAAGGTGGGCTTCCGCCCCTATGGCTACAGCTCGTTTGAGTACGACATCACCCCTTACGTCCATGAGGGCGACAACGTGGTGGCTGTGCGTGTCGACAACTCCGACCAGCCCAACTCGCGCTGGTACTCCGGCTGTGGCATCTATCGCCATGTGTGGCTCACCAAGACACATCCCATCCATGTCAGGCATTGGGGCGTCTTTGTGCACGACGGCAAGGTAGAGGTCGACTATGAGAATCCTACCCGTCAGAAGGTTACTGTCAAAAACATGCTCCTTGATGCTGATGGGAAAGTCGTGGCTCGTTCAACAGGTCAATCCTCTTACCTCTCACCTCTCACCTCTCACCTCAAGAAGTGGTCCTGCGAAGACCCCTATATATATAAGGTACGCACGCAACTGATTGCTGGCGGCAAAGTCGTGGATGAGGTAGAGACCACCACGGGCTTCCGTGATTTCAGGTTCGATGCGAAGACGGGCTTCTGGCTCAACGGCAAGAACTTCAAGCTCAATGGTGTCTGCGAACATCACGACTTTGGCTGTCTGGGTGCCGCGTTGCACGAGGATGCCCTGCATCGTAAGCTTCTGAAGCTGAAGGCAATGGGTGTCAACGCCATTCGCTCGTCGCACAATCCGCCAGCACCCGAGTTGCTGAACATGTGCGACACCATGGGACTCATCGTCATGGACGAGAGCTTTGATATGTGGCGTCGTCGTAAAACGCAGAACGACTATGCACGCTTCTTCGACGAGTGGCACGAGCGCGACCTTACCGACCTCGTCGTGCGCGACCGCAACCACCCCTCTGTTCTCATGTGGTCCATCGGCAACGAGGTGCTGGAGCAGTGGTCGTCGGCTGAGGCTGACACGCTGACGCTCGAACAGGCCAACCTCATTCTCAATGCAGGTCACGACGCCTCGACGCTGGCCAAGGATGGCGAGCTGTCTGTACAGTCGCTGCTCACGCAACATCTGGCCGACATCATCAAGCGCTACGATACCTCGCGTCCTATTACCGCTGGCTGTAACGAGCCCGACCCCAACAACCACCTCTTTAAGAGCGGTGCCATCGACCTCGTGGGCTTCAACTACCACCATCAGTGGGTGAAGGACGTGCCGAAGAACTTCCCCGACAAACCCTTCATCTTCTCCGAGAGTGTCAGCGCCCTGCAGACGCGAGGCTACTACCTGATGCCGTCCGACAGCATCATTGTGGCTCCCAAAGAGTGGTGGATGCCTTATACCGACCCCTCGTATATGTGCTCGGCTTACGACAATATGCATGCCTCGTGGAGTTCTACCCACGAACAAACGTGGGACGTGGTGAAGCACTCACCCTACGTGGGCGGACAGTTTATCTGGACAGGCTTCGACTATATCGGCGAGCCCACGCCCTATGGCTTCCCTGCCCGTAGCTCCTATTTCGGCATCATCGACTTGGCCGGCTTCCCCAAAGACTCGTACTATCTGTACCAGAGCGAGTGGACACAGAAGCCCGTGCTCCACCTCTTCCCCCATTGGAACTGGTTGCCTGGTCAGACCGTCGATATGTGGTGTTACTACAACCATGCCGACGAGGTCGAGCTGTTTATTAACGGCAAGTCGCAGGGCACGAGGACGAAGGATGACCACACCTACCACGTCATGTGGCGTGTGGCCTATGAGCCTGGCGAGGTCAGGGCCGTAGCCCGCAAGGACGGCAAGGTCGTGCGTGAGCAGACCATCCGTACCGCCGGACAGCCCGACCATATCCGCCTCTCTGTCGACTATCAGGGCCGCGACCTCTGCTTCGTCTGTGCCGACGTTGTCGACCAGGATGGCCGTCTCTGTCCGTGGGCTGAAGACCAGATTAGCTTCTCTGTCGATGGCGACGCCCAGATTCTGGCTACCGACAACGGCTGTCAGACCTCTATGGAGCGCTTCACGTCACCTCAGCGCCGTGCCTTCTTCGGCAAGTGCCTCGTCGTCGTCAAGGGCCATGGCACCCTCAAGGCTCAGTCGCCCATGCTCAAGGCCGCCAGCATGGTGGTAAGATAACCGCCATGCTGTAAACATGCAAAATAATGGGAGCCAGCACCGTGGGGTTGAAGCGCTTGGCGTAGTACTTGCCGCTCTTGCGCGGGTTGCTCGACTTGTCCTGTCGCAGGTAGTACTGATAAGGAATCTTTTTTGTTGCCATAATTGCTTTGAATTTTTAGTTAAACATCGGTTTTTTGCTTTTTGTCGCCCTCCCGGCAGGTCGGTCATCTTGTGCCACATCGGCGGCCATCTTGTGCCACATCGGCGGCCATCTTGTGCCACATCGGAGCTGACCTTCTAACATCTCCCTTCGTTCCGGACCGTTGGTAGGTGTATCGGTTGATTGACAGTGCAAATTTACGAATAAAATAGGAGGTAAGCAAATTAAAAAGCAAAAAAGACACGCAAAAAAGCACGCACGCTTAACAAGTGTTTTGTAGGCTTTTTTGACAGTTCGCAATATGCCTTTTTGATACAGTTATACAGTATACAGTTTTCTCAGCTGCACTGAAAAAATTGACCATAATTTTTTATTATATATATAATATATATATTATATATATAATAACTTATATTTGTAAAATAATCGGAAACCTCTTTATGTCTTTGCTCCTTGAATCAAGAGCCAATAATGAGCTCCCTAAAAAACTGTATACTGTATACTGTATCCGAAAAAAATAATCTCTTAAAACCTTAGGGTGACACGGGACATTCCTGGCATATAATGCAGGGATAAAAATATAGGTTTTTATTTTCTTGTAGAAAAATCGCGAAGAAACTTTGTTTATCATTTTATTTTTTATATCTTTGCAACGGATTAACGAAATGATATGAATACAAAGCAAGTCATAGAAAGCATCAGGGAAGTAGCCAGTTCTGTACTTCCACAAGGCAGCAAGCTGTATCTTTATGGCTCGCGCGCTCGTGGCGATGCCCATGAGGATAGCGACTGGGATTTGCTGCTGTTGCTCGACAAACCTCAAAAGGAATCGACAGATTTCGATAATTACGCTTATCCTATCATGGCTCGTGGCTTCGACATGTGGCAGTATTTCAGCGTTCATACCTATACCAAAGACGAATGGAATAATAGCCCTCATGCCATGTTTTATTACAATGTTGAAAAAGACAAACAGTTGATATATGAGTCTTAAGGAAGAAGATAGACGGATACTCGTCGAGCTGGAATTAGAGAAGGCAGAAAGGACTTTCAGCCAGGTAGGAGCTTTGCAGCGTGAACAGTATTGGGACACGCTGGCTAATCGTCTTTATTATTCGCTGTTTCATGCTGTCAGCGCACTACTGATTAACGACCAGCGCGAGGTTGGCTCACATAAAGGTGCTGCTATCCGGTTTCATCAATACTATGTGAAGACTGGCCTGTTTAGCGAGGAGGAGGGTTCCTTCTATTCGCAGATGGAGACCCTACGCGAAAAGTCTGACTACAACTGCTTCTTCAACGTTACTGAAGCCGACATCGTTTCAAAGGTAGCTCCAGCATCGTCATTCATTAAAAAAGTCAAGCAATACATTGTTGAACATCAATAATTGTTGAACCGAATAAAAAAGTGATTGCCTATGGGCTATTAGACAACACTATCAAGACCTGAAGAGATGATGAATATGCTGCTAAATCTGCGTAACGTGCTGACTGCGAGGGAGTTATTTACCACACCCCCCCTATTTGCTGCATAAGGCTTTTCGTCACTCACTCCGTTTCACATTCACCCTTCCCGTACCCTGTAGCCTGGCGGCTGTGGGGCAGGATGGCTTATACCCCTATGATCAGTAGGACCGCATTCTATGGTAAATTCCAAACATATTATGCGATTTAACTATATATTTAACATTTGAGTATCTATGCAGCTGATTTATTTATCTGATAGACATAATCAGGGTTGTATTTTATTCTGTCTCTAACCATTGCTACAAGGGCGTGCAGCATCTTGTTCTTGATATTATTGTGTATCAGTAGAGGATGCTTGCCACGCTCTATGAGACGCTGATAATAGTTGTGTACACTGATATCAGACTT
>Ga0256405_10001244_pt1 | contig 71570 bp, 55 predicted proteins | sample RumenRJG_02DNA_FD_189096 | JGI IMG/M metagenome (GOLD analysis project Ga0256405, IMG submission 189096) | Bovine rumen microbial communities from Lethbridge, Alberta, Canada - RJG_02 | ecosystem: Host-associated > Mammals > Digestive system > Stomach > Rumen | place: Canada: Alberta...
CTAATTGAGCTACTTTCCGATGCAGAAGTTCTTGAAGATGTTGCCGAGGATTTCGTCGGGAGTAATGGATTGGCCGAGGATGGATCCGAGGGATTCTATGGTGTCACGAAGGTCTTGGGCCACGAGGTCGGAAGGGAGGGAGGAGGCGAGTCCGTCCCTGACGCGAAGCAGGGACGCATGGGCCTTCCGAAGTGCATCGAGATGCCGGGCATTGAAGATGAGTGTCTCGTCAGAACTTCTGTTTTTGTCGTACCAACTCTCATAAATCGATTTTTTCAAGTTCTCGATTCCATATCCTGATTTCGCAGAGATACTAACGATAACTGATTTTAAATCAATCCGAGAAACAATATTGTTTATATCGGTAACATTAATGTTATAGCCCAAAACGTCTACTTTATTGAGCACAACAATGAGTTTTTGTTCAGAATGACTCATTGTTTTGGCAATCAAATCGAGGGATGAATTCCATTCGTTCAACGAGGCGGAAGCATCCAGTACAGCCAGCACAACGGCCGCTTCCGAAAGCTTTCTCAGGCTCCTTTCAATACCCGCGCGTTCGATGGATTCCTCCGTTTCCCGAAGCCCGGCGGTGTCGATGAAACGGAACAAGATCCCGTCGAGAGTCATGGTCTCTTCAATGGTGTCGCGCGTCGTTCCCGCGATGTCCGACACGATGGCCCGGTCATCCTGCAGCAACGCATTCAGCAAGGTGCTTTTTCCGGCATTAGCCGCACCGACAATAGCAACCGGGACGCCGCGCCGGATGGCATTTCCAGTACGGAAGGAATCGATCAGACGGACCAGGTGCGAATCCACACGGTCCAACAGTTCCCGCAGCCTCGTGCGGTCTGCGAACTCAACATCCTCTTCGCTGAAATCAAGTTCCAGTTCCATGAGAGAAGTCATCTCAAGCAATGCGGCGCGCATCTGATCCAACTCGGCGGAGAACCCGCCGCGCAATTGTCTCATGGCAATCCGATGCGCCTCCCGTCCTTCCGCCGCGATAACATCGGCGACAGCTTCGGCCTGGACCAGATCCATTTTCCCATTCATGAATGCCCGCTTCGTAAATTCTCCCGGGCCGGCAGGGCGCGTCCCGAATCCGGTCAGCAGTTCCATCAGGCGGGAAACGATATAGAAAGATGCATGGCTGCAGATTTCCGCCATATCCTCACCGGTATAAGAATGCGGAGCACGGTAAAGAGCGACAAGCACCTCATCAAGGACATCCGTCTCCGAATCCATAATCACCCCATATTTAACCCGATAGCCCGTGCTAGTTGAAGCATTGCCTGATTTGAAGTGGACCAGTTGGTCTAGAATGGAAAACGTATCGGGACCGCTGATACGGACCATGGCGACGGCACCGGAACCAGGTTGTGTGGCAGGTGCGGCAATTGTATCTTCTGCAGCAAATTTCATGATGCGAAGATACAATATATTTGCGAAAGAGCGGGGTGGGGACTCAGATTTATTTGCGCGAAATAATCCTTTTTCGTATTTTTGCAAAGATATAAAGGATGAATGCCGGCATGCACGAATTTCGGAACATAACTCCCGATACCAGCGTTAAGGCTGGCTGCTCCTTTTTTCTTTTGGAAATTGACTGACCATTCCGTTTGTTACGGAGTGGTCTTTTTTTAATGCGGCATGGAAAACAGAACACGCGCTACGCTCAAACTCAGCAACGGGATGTCGTTCGAAGGTTGGTCCTTCGGATACGACGGTCCCAGTGACGGGGAAGTGGTCTTCTCCACGGCGATGGTCGGCTATCCGGAAAGTTTGACCGACCCCTCCTATTCCGGGCAAATACTCTGCGTAACCTATCCGATCATAGGAAATTACGGTGTCCCGGATGAAGGATCGGATGAACAAGGAATTTCCCGAAACTTCGAATCGGAGAGAATCTGGGTCAGGGGATTGATCATCTCGGATTATTCGTCCCATTACAGCCACTGGGAGGCCGTAAAGAGCCTGGACCAATGGCTCCGGGAGCAGAAAATCCCCGGTATCTACGGCATCGACACACGGGAACTGACGAAGGTCCTTCGTGAACAGGGTTCCATGCTAGGCATCATCGTCCCTGAAGGGACCGAACGGGAATTCCCGGTGCCGGATCCCAATCTGGAGAACCAGATCGCGCTGGTCAGCTGCAAGGAAGTGATCCGGTATGGCCATGGAGACAAGAAAGTGGTCATGGTCGACTGCGGCGTCAAGCACAACATTCTCCGCTGTTTCGTCGAGCGGGGCGTCGAATTGATCCGCGTGCCCTGGGACTATGATTTCAACCAGCTCGAATACGACGGTCTTTTCATTTCGAACGGTCCGGGCAATCCGGAATTCTGCGTCAAGACCGTGGAGCATCTGCAGGAGGCCATGAAGCATGACAAGCCGATTTTCGGCATCTGCATGGGCAACCAGTTGCTGGCCAGGGCTGGAGGCGCTTCCACTTACAAATTGAAGTATGGCCACCGCAGCCACAACCAGCCGGTCCGGATGGTTGGAACCAACCGCTGCTTCATCACCTCGCAGAACCATGGTTTTGCCGTAGATAACAAGACGCTGGGAGAAGAGTGGGAACCTTGGTTCATCAACATGAATGACGGCACCAATGAAGGTCTCCGCCACAAGACGAAGCCATTCTGCTCCGTTCAGTTCCATCCGGAAGCATCCAGCGGCCCGACCGATACGCAGTTCCTGTTTGACGAATTCATCAGCAAGTTATGATCGACAGAAATATCAGAAAAGTACTGATCCTGGGGTCCGGTGCCCTGAAGATCGGACAGGCCGGAGAGTTCGACTATTCCGGCAGCCAGGCATTGAAGGCCCTCCGGGAGGAGGGGATTGAGACGGTGCTCATCAACCCGAACATCGCAACCGTCCAGACATCCGAAGGCGTCGCCGACAAGATTTATTTCCTTCCGGTCACCCCCTACTTTGTGGAGAAGGTCATCCGAAAAGAGCATCCGCAAGGCATTCTTCTTTCCTTCGGCGGCCAGACGGCCTTGAACTGCGGTGTCAGGCTCCATCAGGACGGCATCCTGGAAAAATACAATGTCCGTGTTCTGGGTACGCCCGTACAGGCCATCATGGATACGGAGGACCGGGACCTGTTCGTCCGCAAACTGGAAGCAATCGATGTCAAGACGATCAAATCCCATCCGGCAGCCAATCTGGAAGAAGCGAAACGCGCCGCCCATGAACTGGGCTATCCGCTGATTGTCCGGGCCGCCTATGCCCTCGGCGGTCTCGGTTCCGGTTTCTGCGACAATGACCGGGAACTGGAAGAACTGTGCGACAAGGCATTCTCGTTCTCGCCGCAAGTCCTGGTCGAGAAATCCCTCAAGGGATGGAAAGAAATTGAATATGAAGTCGTCCGGGATAAATATGACAACTGTATCACGGTCTGCAACATGGAGAATTTCGACCCGCTCGGCATCCACACGGGCGAAAGCATCGTCGTTGCTCCGTCCCAGACCCTCAGCAACCGCGACTACTATTTCCTCCGTGAACTGTCGATCAAGATCGTACGCCATATCGGTATTGTCGGCGAGTGCAACGTACAATATGCCTATGACCCGGATTCCATGGATTACCGTGTCATCGAAGTCAATGCCCGCCTGAGCCGCTCATCCGCCCTCGCATCCAAGGCTACCGGTTATCCGCTGGCTTTCGTCGCCGCCAAACTGGGGCTCGGTTACGGCCTGTTCGACCTGAAAAACTCCGTGACGAAAACGACGCCGGCCTTCTTCGAACCGGCACTGGACTACATCGTCTGCAAGATTCCCCGCTGGGATCTCAGCAAGTTCCATGGCGTTTCCCGCAAGATCGGCTCCAGCATGAAGAGCGTCGGCGAAGTCATGGCGATCGGACGCACCTTTGAAGAGGCCATCCAGAAAGGTCTCCGCATGATCGGTCAGGGCGCCCATGGTTTCGTGGGCAACAAAGAGCTCCAGGTCGCAGATGTCGACCTCGCGCTCCGGGAGCCGACAGACCGCCGCATCTTCGTCATTTCCAAGGCGATGCGGGCGGGTTATACCGTGGACCAGATCCATGCGCTGACCAAGATCGACCGCTGGTTCCTCGAGAAACTGGCCGGCATCGTCGAGACCTTCGAAGAAATGCGGAGTTTCGATGATGTCCGGGACATGCCGGCCGAACTCTTGCTGCTGGCTAAGCAGCAGGGCTTCTCTGATTTCCAGATTCAGCGGGCCATATACAAGGACAGCGGCAGCGACACCCGTCATCAGGACGAGGTCCGCAATTTCCGCAAATCCCTCGGGATCGTCCCGGTCGTCAAGCAGATCGATACCTTGGCCGCCGAATTCCCGGCTGTCACGAACTACCTGTATCTGACTTACAACGGGACATACAACGACATCCATTACGAAAATGACGGAAAATCCGTTATCGTCCTGGGATCCGGCGCCTACCGGATCGGCAGTTCCGTCGAATTCGACTGGTGCTCCGTCACCTGCCTGCAGACCATCCAGAAACAGGGCTACCGGGGCGTCTTGATCAACTACAATCCGGAAACCGTTTCGACGGATTACGATATGTGCGACCGCCTCTATTTCGACGAACTGACCTTCGAACGGGTCATGGATATCGTAGAGATGGAGAATCCGAACGGCGTCGTCGTTTCCGTGGGCGGCCAGATTCCGAACAACCTCGCGCTGCGCCTGTCCAACAACGGCGTACCAATCCTGGGAACCGCCGCCGAGGATATCGACCACGCGGAAGACCGCCACAAATTCTCCAGCATCGTTGACCAGCTGGAAGTCGACCAGCCGCGCTGGAAGGAACTGACGACCCTGGAAGATGTCGACCAGTTCATCCGGGAGGTCGGATTCCCGGTCCTCGTCCGCCCGTCATACGTTCTCTCCGGAGCCGCCATGAATGTCTGCTACGATGAGGAGAAATTGCGTCATTTCCTTTCCCTGGCTGCAGAAGTATCTCAGGAACATCCCGTTGTCATCAGCCAGTTCATGCAACGATGCAAGGAGATCGAATTCGACGCCGTCGCGGATGAAGGAGAAATCATCGCCTATGCCATTTCCGAGCACATCGAATATGCCGGTGTCCATTCCGGTGATGCGACCATCCAGTTCCCGCCGCAGAAACTCTATGTAGAGACCGTGCGGCGAATCAAGAAGATCGCCCGGAAGATTGCAAGCGCCCTGCATATCAGCGGACCATTCAACATCCAGTTCCTGGCCAAGGACAACGAGATCAAGGTCATCGAATGCAACTTGCGCGCATCCCGCAGTTTCCCGTTCGTGTCCAAAGTCCTGAAGATCGACTTCATCGAACTGGCCACCAAAGTCATGCTCGGCTTGCACCCGGCCGCACCGCAGAAGAGCGCCTTCGATCTGGACTATGTCGGCGTCAAATCCTCCCAGTTCTCCTTTGCACGTCTGGAGGAGGCCGACCCGATGCTGGGCGTGGACATGTCCTCCACCGGCGAAGTGGGTTGCCTGGGCGACGACCTGAATGAAGCCCTGCTCAAGTCCGTTCTCTCCGTCGGCATGGAAATCCCGGGCAAGAAGATCCTGATTTCCACCGGTGACGCCCGACAGCGGGCCGACATGCTGCAGGCCTGCAAACTGCTGTCAGACAAGGGTTACGAACTTTTCGCCCTCGGCGCTACGCACAAATACTTCGTTGAGAACAGCATCCGCTGCGAAAAGGTCCTCTGGCCGAGCGAGGTCGATAACCCCAACTACAAACGCTACCGTCCTGCACTGGAACTGATCCAGAACAAGGAGGTCGACATGGTTATCAACATCCCGGAGAATTTCACGGATGTGGAACTGGAGAACGGGTACAAGATCCGCCGGGCCGCCATCGATTTCAACATTCCGCTCCTGACGAACGCCCGTCTTGCCACGGCTTTCATCCGCGCATTCATCTCCATGCCGCTGGATGAGATCCAGATCAAGTCCTGGGACGAATACTAGCGGAAAAGAAGAAACAAAAAAACCGGAGATGCAGCATCTCCGGTTTTTTTATCAGTCATACCGACCGAACTTTGACATGTTGTCGATCAAGTCTTTGTTGGTCTTGAACTCGTCCATGTGCTGCTGGATCCAGGTCATCGCTTCGACCGGGTTCATGTCGGCCAGCAACTTGCGGAGGATCCAGATGCGGTTGAGCGTATAAGCATCATACAGCAGGTCGTCACGCCGCGTACTGGAGAGGATCAGGTTGACAGAAGGGAAGATACGGCGGTTGGACAGGCTGCGGTCCAGCTGCAGTTCCATGTTGCCGGTACCCTTGAACTCTTCGAAAATGACATCATCCATCTTCGAGCCGGTTTCGGTCAGCGCCGTGGCGAGAATGGTCAGGGAACCGCCGCCCTCGATGTTGCGCGCAGCGCCGAAGAAGCGTTTCGGTTTCTGAAGGGCGTTGGCATCGACACCGCCGGTCAGGACCTTGCCGGATGCCGGCTGCACCGTATTGTATGCACGGGCGAGTCGGGTGATGGAATCCAGGAGAATGACGACGTCATGACCGCATTCGACCAGGCGACGTGCCTTTTCCAGGACCATGTTCGCAACCTTGACATGCCGCTCCGCCGGTTCGTCAAACGTGGATGCGACGACTTCCGCCTTGACGCTGCGGCTCATGTCCGTCACTTCCTCGGGACGTTCGTCAATCAGGAGGACAATCTCATAGACTTCCGGATGGTTGTCAGCAATCGCATTGGCGATCGACTTGAGCAACATGGTCTTACCGGTCTTCGGCTGAGCCACGATCAGACCGCGCTGTCCCTTTCCGATCGGCGTGAACATATCCACGATACGGCAGGAGAGATCTTTCTCATGTCCGTTGCCCAGAAGGTTGAACTTCTCATCCGGGAAAAGCGGCGTCAGGAAATCGAAGGGCACACGGTCACGAATGAATTCCGGCGTACGGCCATTGATATACTTGATGCTGACCAGCGGGAAATACTTGTCCCCGTCTCTCGGAGGACGGATTTCTCCCGTAACGGTATCACCGGTCTTCAGCGCATTGAGCTTGATCTGTGCCTGGGAGACATAGATGTCATCCGGGGAATTCAGGTAGTTATAATCGGAAGAACGCAGGAAACCATAGCCGTCCGGCATGATCTCGAGGACGCCGGTCGCCTCGACCGTACCTTCAAACTCGATCCGCTGCGGTTTCTGCGGCTGCTGCGGCTGCTGCTGAACGGGCGCCTCGCCAGGAGCATCCTGACGGGGTTGGCCGTCCTGCGGCCGGCCGTTCTTCTGCTTGTCCTTGCGCGGACGCTGCTGGTTGTTCTGCTGCTGGGGATTGTTGTTGCGGACCGGTTCTGCTGCAGGAGCGGCGGCCTGTTCGGCCGGGACTGCAGGCTGTTCGGCAACGGCAGGAGCGTTCGTCTCCTGGACGGCATTCTCCGACGGAGCGGCAGGGTTCTTGGTCTTGCGGCCCCGTTTTTTCGGCTGCGGATTCTCGGCAGCCGGCGATTCCGGCTTCCCGGCAGGTTTTTCCGCAGGTGCGGCCTGCTCCTGTACGGGCTGTTCTTCTTTCTTGGCTACAGGCTTGGGCGAATTGTCTTTTGCCGCCTTCTGTGCCGGCTTTTTATTCTCTGCCTTGGGAGCTTTCTTTTCCTCCTTGCCGTTTTCCGAGGCTGCGGACTCTTTCTTCGGGCGGCCGCGCTTGCGCTTTTCAGGCTGCGGTTCCGGCTGTTTGGAAGTATTGACCGCTTCCTGGTCGAGGATGGCATAACCCAGATTTTCAGCACTCATTTTTTTCGTGCCTTTGATGCCGAGTTCATCCGCCAGGGTACGAAGCTGCTCTTCCGACATGGCGTTCAGCTCAAATAAACTGTGTGGCATAAGTGAATTCAATAATTCTGCTTGAATCCTTCGGAAAGGATCGGTGATTGATAATTCTTGGAAGACTCCGGTAAACAGGAAACAGATCTAAACACCGGAGCCGGTTTGTGCTTGCAAATATAAGGATAAAATCAGAGAATCCCAAATCCCCCTTAACGATCCCAGTAACTCGTGCTCTTCTTGTAACGGAGCAGGTCGGCCAGCGCCGCGGCATTCGCTGCAATCCGGAAACTCCAGCTCTGGTACATGCCGGACGGAATCCACGAAGCGGAGATGTTGAAGCAGTGCAGGTCATAGGTGAAACTGAACTGTGTGGACGTCATCTTCATGGCCATGAAATCGAAACCGGAGGTCGCATTCATGGAGAGTTTCGGAGAAAGCCGGATGTTGCCGGAAGCGTTGAGCGTCTGGGTAAAGCGCTTGTTCTTGATCAGTTGCCCGTTCGTATACTGGTAAGACGGGGCATAACTGAACGAGTAACTCAGGTTGACGGACCAGGGAACGTCCGGATTGGTGTAATACACCCAGCCTCCCGGGATGTATTCCCCGGTGACGGGATGATAGTAAATGCGCCGGTAGTAATCCGCCGAAGCCTGTGAGGTATTGCCGTCGCCGCTCGCCGATTTCGAACCATCATTGCCGTTGATGTGTCCCTTTCCGGAGAGGGAATAGGACAGGGAGAAACTGGCTCCCGTCAAGCGGAGCGCCTTGCCGATGCCTTCCTTCAGGAAATTGAACTGATTGTACGGACGGCCGCGGTAATCGATGGCGTACGGGTTGAAATTGGCGTTTCCGCTGATGCCGACCTTGCCGAAGACGTTCGTGGACATCGTGACGCCGACGTTGCTCATCCGCATGGAGTCTGCCAGGAAGTTGTAACTGGTACTGATGCCGAGCTGGTCGATCAACTTGATCTTCCGGGTACCCTTTCCCGTCGTGTCACGCAGGTCCCGGACCTTGGCTTCCAGGTTGTTGCCGATGGACAGGGACATGGATGCGGCCCGTCCCTTGCCCGGCGGGGAATACAGTTGTCCTGCGTAGATATTGTATTCGTATTCTTTCGCGTTTCCGTTCTTGTCCGTATACGACAAGGTCCGCCAGCCGTTGAACGCCGTGGCCTTGTCCGGACTGAAAGTCATGGAAAGGGAAGGGGAGATGACATGCCGGATCGCCTGCAGCCGGTGTGTCCGGCCGAAGTCGAACATGCCGTAGATCCGTGTGCTCATCGACACGCCGCCCGAATAGTCGTGCGTCATGCCCAGCGTCCCGAACTGCTTGCCCTGAACCTGTTCGACCTTGTCCGTTTCCGGATTGTAGACGTATTCCGATTTCCGGAAGAACATGTTCATTCCATAGTTGACGTTCGGAGTAACCTGCAAATATTTGAGCACGGTGAAATTCGGCAGGCCGATCTGGAAATTGTGGGTCATGCCGTTCTGGAACCGGTCCATGAAACCGTCCTGCATGAATTCGGAAGCCTTGAAATTGATCTTGTTCTGCAGGGAGGTGCTGTAACCGAAAGAGATCTTCTCATAGATCTTCTCCTTGCCGACCCGGGATTTCTGCTTGAACGGGTAGAAACGGGAAACGGACAAGGTGATGTTCGGCAGCGTGAAGGCATAGGAACTGTCCCGGGAATTCTGGCTGTGCAAGGCATTGACCGACAGGTTGACCCTGCCGTTCCAGTTCCTGGAGAACGAGATGGACGACGAAGCCTGGTTCTGGAGGGCGTCGTTCAGCGAACGGGAATTGTACCGGCTGTTGGACGGGCTGGAGAAATTGACGGAGGCGCTGAACGTCGTTCCGGGCATAAACTTGGAATCCTGCGAATGCGACCACCGGACGGAGAAGTTCCGGGTCTGGAAGAAATCCGTGCTGCCCCGTTCACCCGTCTGGTCGTTCGAATACGTCATCGAGAAGTTGCCGTTGAACTTGTAATTGACCTTGTAGCGGGAGTTGATGTCCAGGGCCCAGGATCCCAGGGTATAGTAATCGCCGGTCACCGAGAGGTCGAAATGGTCGCCGAACACGAAATACATGCCCAGGTCCCGCAGGTAGAAACCACGGGCCGTTTCTTCGCCGAACGTCGGCATCAGCAGGCCGGTCGCCCGGCTCGGACGTTTCGGCACGAATCCGAACGGGATCGGGACAGGGAGGGGGACATCTTCGACAACCGCCCAGGCGGGACCGAAGACCGTCTTCTGGGAGGGTTTCGTGATGACCTTGGCCAGCGTCAGGTGCAGGTAGTAGTGCGGATCATCCAGATCGCAGACCTGATAGCGGCCGTTCTCGATATTGATGGACCGGTCCGCCATCATCTTGATGTTCTGTCCCTGCAGGAGTCCCTCGTCCTGCTGGGTGATCATGTTCGTGATCCTTGCCTTGCGCGTATTGAAATTATATCGGAGTTCTTCCATCTTGTAAGTGGTAGAACCCTCGCTCATTTCCGGCTGTCCTTTCCATTCTCTGGCCAGGGAGTCATAGGTACCCCGGGCGAAAACGGTTCCGGTCTTCATGTCATATTCCATGTAGTCGGCCGTGAGCTTCATGTTGCCGTACGTCACCGACACATCGCCGTAATAATAGATTTTCCGCTGGCCGTCCGAAAAGACTTCCACGACGGAGTCCTTGGCGGCGGAGAAGGCCGGCGCATCCAGGGAACTCTGGCTCTGCAGGGCGGCGGAATCAATCTTGAAAAGGGAGTCGACCCGGTGGAGGGAGTCCCGGACCGCTTTCAGGGAATCCGAGATGACGACGCTGTCCGGGCGGTACTCGACCGCTTGTGAAAACGTAGTCCGGCCGCGGCGTTCCCGTCGGTTCTGGGCGTCCATGCCGAGGAAAGCGGATGTCACGAAGAAAACGAGGAAAACGGCCAAAAGGGTCCGGCCGGTTCCTTGCATGGATTTTGCTTTCTTATGGAATGACATCAATTTTCTTCGTAAAACAGCAAATTTTATTAAATTTGCATCTATAAAATATCTTACAAAGATAAGACCATGCGACGAATTTCACAAATAAAAATAGTTTTCCTTGTTTTTCTGGCGCTATTCCCGGCGACCGTCACCGCGCTCGCGGACGGCAGGCAGGGGCTCCGTACCGTCTGCATCGACGCAGGACACGGCGGTCATGACCCCGGATGCATCAGCCTGGACAAGAAAACCCAGGAAAAGGCTATGACCCTTTCCATCGCCAACAAACTGGCCGCCGAAATCCGCAGCAAGAATCCGGACGTCAAAGTCGTCATGACTCGTTCCACCGACAAGTTCATCCCGTTGAACGACCGGGCCGACATCGCCAACAAGGCCGGCGCCGACCTGTTCATTTCCATCCATATCAATTCCGCTGCGAACCGCAGTGCAAGCGGTTTCTCCGTCCACTGCCTCGGCCAGTCCCGGGACAAGAACCGCGATCTCTTCTCGTCCAACATGGAGATTGTCAAGCGCGAGAACTCCGTCATCCTCCTGGAGGACGACTACAACAGCAAATACCAGGGCTTCGATCCGAATGATCCGGAATCTTTCATTTTCTTCAACCTCATGCAGAACGCGCACCTGGAACAGAGCCTGCTCTTTGCGGACGATGTGGTACAGGCCATGAAGAACAGCCCCGTCAAGAAAAGCCGCGGCATCTCCCAGGACCCGTTCCTCGTCCTATGGCGGACGGCCATGCCGGCCGTTCTCATCGAATGCGGATTCATGACCAACAATGCAGACCTCGCAGCCATGCGGGGAGAAGAGAACCAGAAGAAGATCGCCCACCAGTTGTACAACGCCTTCGTATCCTTTAAAAAGAAATATGACGGCAGCGTCGGCTCGGCAACCGCGGCATCCGGAAAGAACGCCGCGCCGGCCGAAGCGGAGCCAGCCGCTTCTGAAAACATCGGGACGGCCGCAAAGGAGGCTCCCGCTACAGGCAGTTTCGGTACCCAGGTGCTGGCCAGCGGAAAGAAGATGAAAGAAAACGATCCGTTCTTCAAAGGCTACCCGGCGACGGCCGTCTGGACGGGCAAACTCTATAAATATGTCATCGGAGTCTGTGGCACGGAAGAGGAAGCGCGGACCGAGATGAAAAAAATCAAAAAAAATTTCCCGGATGCTTTCCTGGTAAAAATCGAAGCGGACAATACCGTCAGAATACCCTGAAAACAACCCTGCAAAACCCTGGAAAAGCGATATTCGGATAATATACAATTTGGAATTATTAAAAATTGGTAAATACGGATAAAATGCGGTTTTTAAGGTATTAATGCATTTGCAACACATTGATTATTAAATAAATATAAATTTATCCGTTTTGCGTTTTCCGAAACATTTATATTATCAAATATTTTGTAAAAAACAATAGAGAAAGAATTTTTTTATAAAATATTTTTACCCCATCTTTGCATTAGCATCGGAGGAAAACTTCACAAGTGATCCTGCCCGATGATTTTTTTGCCCCTTGCTTTTACCACTTGACATGGAACAAAACCGGCATATCGATGTATGGAACAACTGTCTACGGATCATTGAGCAGATCATTGAACCGAAGAAGTTCGATATGTGGTTCAAACCGCTCAAGCCGGTCTCCATCAAAGATTCTACCCTGACCCTCGAAGTTCCGACCGATTTCTTCCGCGAATATCTCGAAGACTTATATCTGGATGTCCTGAAGAAAACCTTGCGCCGCGTCATCGGGGCCGATGCCAAACTGGTATACAAGGTGCGTCCGGTCAAGGTCCAGCCTGCGATGGAGTACCCTGCGTCGCACGGCAGCATTCCGGTCAACAAGCCGGTGACCGTCAATACCTATCCGACCGAGGGCAACCCGGGACCGTTCGTATTCCCGGGCCTGAAGAAAATCCAGATCAATCCCCGGCTCAATCCGGTCTATTGCTTCTCCAACATGATCGAAGGGGAGTGCAACCGGATGGGCGTCACCGCCGGCATCAGCATTTCCGACGCACCGGGCGGAACGCCATTCAACCCGCTGTTTATCTTCGGTGGACCGGGTCTGGGCAAAACCCATCTGGCCCAGGCGATCGGCATCGCCATCAAGGAGAAGTTCCCGGACAAGGTGGTCCTGTATGTGACCGGCAATGAATTCAAGACCCAGTACATGGATGCGGTCAGCGTCCGGAACAAACTGGTCGATTTCCTGGCCTTCTACATGAAGATCGAGGTGCTGATCATCGACGATATCCAGGACCTGCTCGGTCCGGGTTCGCAGAACGCCCTCTTCAATGTCTTCAACCATCTCCATGAGAATGGCATGCAGCTGATCTTCACGTCCGACCGGGCTCCGGCGGACCTGCAGAATTTCGAAGAAAGGATGCTGTCCCGCCTGAAGTGGGGCCTGTCCGTCGAACTGCAGAATCCGACCTACCAGACCCGCCTGGAAATGCTCCGGGCCCGCAGTTTCCGCGAAGGCGTCCGGATCAGCGACGAGGTGCTCGTCTATCTGGCGACCCGCATCAAGTCCAATTTCCGCGAACTGGAAGGCGCCCTGATTTCCCTGATTGCCCACGCCACCCTCGTCCACAAGGAGATTACGGTGGAACTGGCCGAGCAGGTGACCGGCAAGATTGTCGGAGAAGAGGAGAACAACCTGACCATCGACAAGGTGCAGAAAACGGTCTGCGAGTATTTCAATATCACGCGTGACACCCTGCTGTCCAAATCCCGCAAGCGCCAGATCGTCCAGGCCCGCCAGATTGCCATGTACATGAGCCGCAACCTCGTCGGCTGTTCCCTGTCCACCATCGGAGCGGAGCTGGGAGGCAAGGACCATGCGACCGTCCTGTACGCCTGCACGACCGTCGAAGACCTGATGTCTACGGACCGGAACTTCCGGCAATATGTCACGGACATCGAAAATATGCTGGTTCCAGCCAAATAAATGACGCCTTTTCGGCGTTATTTTTTTATCTTTGTATGTCCGACGACGGACACAAAGACACAAAACATTACCCACCCGATATGGATTCCAATTCTGTACTCAGCATTTTCCGCGAGATCACGAAGATTCCGCGCGAATCCGGCCATGAAGAGAAAATGACCGAATACCTCCAGCAATTCGCAGCCAGCCACGGACTTGCCTGCAAGACCGATGCGACCGGCAATGTCGTCATCACGAAAGAAGCCACGCCCGGCAAGGAACATGTTCCGACCCTCGTTCTCCAGGGCCATCAGGACATGGTCTGCGAGAAGAATGCCGGCTGCAGCCATGATTTCAGCAAGGACCCGATTCCGTACGTCATCGAAGACGGATGGATGATTGCCAAGGAGACAACGCTCGGCGCCGACGACGGCATCGGTGTCGCCGCCTGCCTGGCCCTCCTGGAAAGCGACCTGCCGATGGGCCGGATCGAATGTCTTTTCACGATTTCCGAAGAGACGGGCATGGATGGTGCGATGGCCCTGGAGCCTGGATTTTTCACCGGAAAGACGCTGATCAACCTGGATTCGGAAGACGAAGGCCAGCTTTTCGTCGGCTGCGCCGGCGGCGTGACCACGACCGCGACCTTCAACTATGACCGCGAGATCATCCGTCCCGACCGCAAGTTGCTGAAACTCAAGATTCTTGGCGCGCAGGGCGGCCATAGCGGCGACGATATCAACAAGGAGCGCTGCAACACCGTCCAGCAGATGGCCCGTTTCCTGTTCGAAGAACTCGGCAATTTCCAACTGGTCCTGCTCAAAGGCGGTAACAAGCACAACGCCATCGCCCGCGAGACGGAAGCCGTCGTCGCCGTCCCGGAATCCGGTCTGGCCGGCTTCAAGGAACGTTTCCTGCAGTTCGGGAAGGACCTTGCCGGAGAATTCGCCGTCAGCGACCCGGCCGTTCACGTAGAATGCAAACCATTCATATTCAATGAGAAGGCTATCGACTCCGACGTCACGCGCCGTCTGGTCTGCGCCCTCGTCGCCGTCCACCACGGCGTCCTTGCCATGAGTCAGGACATCGAAGGTCTCGTTGAGACCTCCAACAACCTGGCCTCCGTCCGGATGGTCGAACCCGGCAAGATTGAGATCTGCACCAGCCAGCGCAGTTCCGTCGAATCGGCCAAACAGTTCATCGCTGACAAGATCGAAGCCTGTTTCCGGCTGGCCGGCGCCCAGGTGAAACGGTCGGATCCTTATCCCGGCTGGAAACCGGACATGCATTCGAAAATCCTCAAGCAAAGCGTCGAAAGCTACAAGCGTCTCTTCGGCACCGACCCTGAGGTCAAAGCGATCCATGCCGGCCTGGAGTGCGGTCTCTTCCTGGAGAAATTCCCGGGCCTTGACATGATCTCGTTCGGACCGACCCTCCGCGGCGTCCACGCTCCCGGCGAGAAACTGGACCTGGCTTCCAATGAGAAATTCGTCAAACACCTGGTTGATGTCGTAACGCATTTTGAATAAACGATATGGCACGTCTGGTTGCACCTTCGATGCTCTCGGCGGATTTCCTGCATCTGGAAAAAGATGTGGAAATGGTGAACGCCTGCGCCGACATTTTCCATCTCGATATCATGGACGGCACCTTCGTCCCGAACATTTCCTTCGGTTTCCCGGTCGTGGAGGCCATCGCCCGGAAAGCGACGAAACCGATGGATGTCCACCTGATGATCGTCCATCCGGAGAAATACATTCCCCGCTTTGCCGATGCCGGGGCTTCTTATATCAGTTTCCACCTCGAAGCGGCGGAAGCGGACGGTTCGGACCCGGCGGAGATCCTCCGGATGATCCGAAGCAGAGGAGTCAAGGCGGGTCTGGTCATCAATCCGGACATTCCGGTGCCGAAACTGTTCCCCTATCTGGAAGAGACGGATTTCATCCTGCTGATGAGTGTGTTCGCCGGATTCGGCGGACAGAAATTCATTGAAGAAACCTATGGACGCATCGCGGAACTCAAGGCGGAAATCGACCGCCGGGGGCTGCGGATCCCGATCGAAATCGACGGGGGAGTCAGCGCAACAAACGCGGACAGGCTCGCCGCCGCCGGTGCGGAAATCCTGGTGGCCGGCAGTGCCGTCTTCAAGGCTTCCGACCCGGCCGAAATGGTTCGCCGGATCCGAGGCGATGCTTGAAGTCAGATAATGTAACTGATTTCCTTAAAGCCAAATTCGCGGATTATACCATCGGGCATCTCGACGCATAGCAATCCCTGCTGCGAGATGCCCGTTATTTTTCCTTTGAAGACCGTCTCCGTCGCGCAATCCGTATAGGAATGCTGCGTACCGAACCGGTACAGGGCGGAAAGGTAACGGACCCGGGTGATCCTTCGCTGCGTCAGTTTCGACAGTTCGTCCCGGAAACGGTCCATGAAGAGGACCAGCAGTTCCTGGAGGTCGAAGGTCCGGCCGGTGAGGTTTTTCATGGAAGTCGGGTTCATCACTTCGGGATCGAATTCGGTCTGGTTGACATTCAGGCCGATCCCGATGATGCTGGAATGGACCATGCCGCCCTGCAGGGTGTTTTCAATCAGGACACCGCATATTTTCCGGTCGCCGACGTAGATGTCGTTCGGCCATTTGATTTTGCTGGGGATGCCGGCATCTTCCAGGGTCGTGTGAAGTGCCAGCGTAACGATCTCGCTGATAACGAACTGGTCTCCGGCCGGGATGGCCGGAATCCCGTCCCTGCCGGGAAGCAGCAGGATGGAAAACGTAAGGTTCTCTCCCGGCCGGGTCTTCCACCGGTTGCCCCGCTGTCCGCGGCCGGCCGTCTGGTTGCGGGCTGCCACGACTGACAAATTGTCAAGGCCGTCCTGTTGTCTCTGAACCTCATTTTGCGTGGAATCAACCGTCTCCATCCACTTAATTGCAACCCTATCTTTCATTGGTGCGGATTTTGTCGTATATTTGTGTGATTTTGCGGTAATGTGTTTTGCCGCATACAAATTTACGATAATTATTTAACATCCGCACAGCGGATCCGGACAAGAACATGAGAATATCACCTGTTACCGTCATCGCCAACGCGATGCTTGAGAAGAAAGCCCAGAACGTCGTATCCCTCGACCTGCGCGGCATCGAATCCTCTATCTGCGACCATTTCGTCATCTGCAACGCCGACTCCACCACCCAGGTGGCGGCCATCGCCGACAACGTGCTCGTCAAGATGGAAGAACGCCTCGGCGTGAAAGTACTCCGCATGCAGGGCCTCGAGAACAATTTCTGGATCATCCTCGATTACGGAGACGTCGTCGTCCATATTTTCCTGAGCGAATACCGTGAGTTCTACCGCCTGGAAGACCTCTGGGCAGATGCCAAGCGCAAACTGCACAAGGACGAGCCGAAGAAAACGGCCGCCAAACCGGCGGAAGGCGAGACCAAGCGCATAAAGCCGAAGGCTGCTACGAAGGTGCGCGCCGCCGCCAAGAAGATCGCCAAACGGAACGGAGAAGAATAAAACATGGCTGACAAAAACAATCCCCAACCCAGGATCCGGCCGCCGAAGATGAACTTCGGCTTTACCTGGTTCTATATCCTCCTGATCATCGGCATCGGATTCATGCTGTTCGGCCAGCGGGGCGCCAACCCGCAGAAAATCGAATGGGCCGAAGTGGAAAGCATGATCAAGGCCGGCGATGTCAAGGAGATCAATTTTGTCCGGAACGATTACCAGGGACGCGTCACGGTCCGTCCGGACCGCATCGAGAAGTACGCCGACAAGTTCGGCGGACAGGTTCCGGTGCGCTCCCCGCATTTCGTTTTCATGACCTCCAGCAAATTCGATCCCGAGACGGTTTTCGGTGCGCTGAATGCCGAACTGCCGGCTGACGGCCAGGTCAAGATCATCATGGAGAATGACAGCAAGGTCTGGACGGAGATCCTGGAGATCCTGATCTTCCCGATCCTGCTGATCCTGATGTGGGTCTTCATGTTCCGGGGCATGGGCAAGAACAGCGGTGTCGGGCCCGGCGGTCCGGGCGGTGTGTTCAATGTCGGCAAAGCCCAGGGGAAACTCGCTGACAAGAATCAGGTCAAGGTGACCTTCAAGGATGTCGCCGGCCTGTACGGAGCCAAGGAAGAAGTCATGGAAATCGTTGATTTCCTGAAAAATCCGACAAAATATACGGCTTTGGGCGCCAAGATCCCGAAAGGTGCGCTGCTGGTCGGTCCTCCGGGTACCGGTAAAACCCTGCTGGCCAAGGCTGTGGCAGGGGAGGCGGATGTCCCGTTCTTCTCGATTTCCGGTTCCGACTTTGTGGAAATGTTCGTCGGCGTGGGTGCCTCCCGCGTCCGCGACCTGTTCCGTCAGGCGAAAGAGAAAGCGCCTTGCATCGTCTTCATCGACGAGATCGATGCCGTCGGACGCGCCCGCGGCAAGAATGCCGGTTTCTCCGGCAATGACGAGCGAGAGAATACCTTGAACCAGCTCCTGACGGAGATGGACGGTTTCGGAACCAACAGCGGCGTCATCATCCTGGCAGCGACCAACCGGGCCGACATCCTGGACAAGGCCCTCATGCGCGCCGGACGTTTCGACCGCCAGATTTATGTCGAACTCCCGGAAGTCAACGAGCGGGAAGAGATCTTCAAGGTCCATCTTCGCGGGCTCAAAGTCTCCAAGGATTTCGATATCAAATTGATGGCGAAGCATACCCCGGGATTCTCCGGCGCCGACATTGCCAATGTCTGCAACGAAGCGGCCCTGACAGCCGCCCGGAAGAACAAGCCGGAGATCGACACGCAGGACTTCCTGGATGCCGTCGACCGGATTATCGGCGGACTGGAGCGCAAGGAGAATACCATCATGACCGCCGCTGAAAAGCGGACGACCGCCTACCATGAGGCCGGCCATGCCGTCGTCGGCTGGCTGCTTCCGGAAGCGGACCCGGTCTTGAAAGTCAGCATCATCCCGCGCGGCAAGGCGCTGGGTCTCACCTGGAATCTTCCCGCAGAGCGGAAGAACTGGTCCAAGTCTTACATGATGGACGAGATGTGCTCCCTTATGGGCGGACGGGCCGCTGAGATGATCATCAACGGCGAACCTTCCACCGGCGCCCTGAGCGATTTCGAGCGGCTGACCAACATGGCCTATGCCATGGTCCAGTACTACGGCATGAGCGAAAAGATCGGCCCGCTGTCCTTCTATGATTCCACCGGCTCCCGCGGATACGAACTGGTCAAGCCGTACAGCGAGAAGACCGCGGAACTGATGGATCAAGAGGTCCGGACCATCATCGACGAAGTCCGCGACAGGACTGACCGGATCCTGCGTGAACACGACGCGGCGTTCCGTGAAGTGGCGGAACTCCTGCTGGAGAAAGAAGTCATCATGGCGGAAGATCTGGAAAGAATCCTCGGCCCGAAAGTTAAACCGGAGCAGGTTCCCCCCGCCGAAGTTCCGACAGAAGATATGAACCATGAATAATACCGTCAGGCGTTCTGTTTCCGGAGTCGTATTCATCGCCATGATGCTGTGCGGCCTCCTCTTCAGTCCCTATCTATTCGCGGCGCTGGTCATCCTGATGACCGTCGTCATGTTGCGGGAATTCTACCGGATTACCATGGGCGACCGTTTCCTGCATTCCCAGTGGCTGGCCATTTTCACCGGCGTCGTCCTGTTCCTGCTGGTCTTCCTGGTCGCAGGTTTCGGATTGCCGTACAAGTTCATCACGATCGGATTCCTGCCGGTCATCGCCATCATGGCCTCGTCCCTGTATGTCAAGGACAAGGATGAATTCGGCCTGTTCTCGCACATCTATACGGGATTGCTGTACATCGCCTTTCCGCTGGCCCTGTCCAACCTGGTCGCCTTCCGGCATGGGGAATTCAGCGGCACCCTGCTGCTGGGATTCTTCATCATTATCTGGGCCTCGGATGTGGGAGCCTACATTTTCGGCATGAGCCTCGGCCAGCGCTACGGGAAGAAACTCTTCCCGTCGATTTCTCCGAAGAAATCCTGGATCGGAGCAGTCGGCGGCATGATCACGGCCATCCTGGCCTCCGTCATCCTCAAACTGACGGGGATACTCACGTTCCCGATGATCCATTGCATCATTCTGGCCATCATCATGGATGTCGCAGGCGTCTACGGCGACTTGTTCGAGTCACAGTGGAAACGCTGCTATGACGTCAAGGATTCCGGGAACATCATTCCCGGTCACGGCGGTTTCCTGGACAGGTTCGACAGTACGCTGATGGCGTTCCCGATGGGAGCGCTCTATCTGGTACTTATCGGTTTGTTGTAAAGCGATTTTTGTTTATCTTTGTAAGAGAAACTCGTGTATTTTATGCGGATAGACAAAGACTGCTACGGAACGATTGCGGGGATCTGGGCTGCAGCCCTCGTCCTGCTGTTCCTGGACCTGCATTTCATCTCCTTCCGACCCCTGGCCTGGATCATCGCTGCATTCCTGATTGTTTTCATGGGATTCGTTACCTGGTTCCACCGGATTCCGGTCCGGAAGAAAGTCGGCAGCGAATCCGTCATCTCTTCCGTCGCCGACGGAAAGGTCATCATCGTGGAGAAAGCTTTCGAGAAAGAATATCTGCAGCGCGAATGCATGCAGGTCTCCATTTACATGAATTTTTTCGATGTCCACGCCAATTTCTGGCCGATGACCGGCGAGGTCAGTTACTATAAATACCACCCCGGCCATTATTTCCTGGCGTTCCATCCCAAGGCGTCCGAATTGAACGAGCATTCCTCGACCGCAATCCGCAACAGCCACGGCGAAATCTTCTTCAAGCAGATCGCCGGCACCTTCGCCCGTCGGATTGTCTGCTATTCCAAACCCGGCGCCCATGAGACGGCAGGGGAGCAGTGCGGCATCATCAAGTTCGGTTCCCGCATCGACATGTACCTGCCGCTGGATGCGGACATCAAGGTCAAGGTCGGAGACCTGACTCGGGCCGGCGAGACGGTCATCGCCGTCCTCCCGTAAACCCTTAAAAAAGCGGAGTTCCTTGCAGAACCCCGCTTTTTTCATGCCTTGTCCGCTTCGATCAGCCGGACGAGCGTGTCAACAGCTTCCGTATCCGGCACATGCCGCAGGACCGGTTCTTTTCCTTTATAGATGGATACCTTGTGGTTGCCTTCGCCGACATAGCCCCAGTCGGCGTCCGCCATCTCACCCGGACCGTTTACGATACAGCCCATGACCGCGATCACGACATCTTTCAGATGCGCCGTCCGCGCCTTGACCTGTTCGAACGTAGCCTGCAGGTCATACATGGTGCGTCCGCAGCCCGGGCAAGCGATGTATTCCGGCTTGTAGAAACGGCGGCGGGCAGCCTGCAGGAGTTCATCTGCCAGGTAGGATCCCAGGCCGCTTCCTTCGATGGAAACAGCCTCTCCGGCTTCGTTCAGGACGGTTCCGCGGAATTCGACGTCATCCAGTTCCCGGTCCAGCAACCGCTTCCCGAAATCGCAGGAGGCATCGAGAATCAGCCGTTCCCGGGAGGGCGCTTCATAAGTAGCCACCGCTTTCCGGCCATCCAGGGACAGCCGCACCAGGGACGAGCCTGTCTTTCCATCATACCGGTCAGCCAGATAGCGGGCGACAGGAATCTCGGCGACCGGATCTTCCGTCAGGGAAACCCGGATCGTGTTGCCAATGCCTTCCGCCAGCAGGGAAGAGATGCCGACGCAGGACTTGATCCGGCCGGAGTCTCCGTTCCCGGCTTCCGTTACGCCGACGTGCAGCGGGAAGACGACACCGCGCTCCTGCATGGCGGCGGCCAGCAGGCGGTAGGCCTGGACCATGACAATCGTATTGCTGGATTTCAGGGAGACGACGACATTGTAGAAATCGTTGGCGATGCACAGTTCCAGCCACTCCATGGCAGCCTTTGCCATCGCCTCCGGCGTATTGCCGTACAGGTCCGTGATTCGCGCGCCCAACGATCCGTGGTTCAGTCCGATCCGGATGGCCGTCCCGTGCTGCTTGCAGACCTGCACCAGTTCCGCGAACTGGCGGCAGGCTTCCGCATGGTCCTTGTGGAAATTGCCCGGATTGATCCGGACCTTCTCGACGAAGGGAGCGACGGCGATGGCCGTCGCGGAGGAGAAATGGATGTCCGCGACCAGCGGCGTGTCGACGCCGGCTTCCCTGAGCTTCCGCCGGATTTCCTCCATATGAGGCACATCCGTCAGACCGGGACAGGTGATCCGGATCAGACCGGCCCCTGCATCCCGCATGCGGATACACTGGGCGACCGTCTCGTCAACGTCATACGTATGGGTATTGCACATGGTCTGGGGCACGATCGGGTGCCCGCTTCCGATCGGCACGGAGCCGACCCAGGCAGTCAAAGTCTTCATGGTTCAGGATGGTATACGGATTCCCGCGCCTGCAGGCGGAGCTGCCGGGCGGTTCTGCCGGTACGTTTCGTCAGTTGGATATGGACGCCGGCGGATATCAGGATATCGAAGGGATAAGCAAAACGATAGTAATACTCGCTCATGTAATCCGGATCATACAGGGAATGCAGTCCGTAGCGGACACGGCCGGTGAAATGGAGTTCCACCGGATCGAAGACGAAACCGATTCCGGCCTTGACGGTCCAGCCGTAATCGAACTTCCGCTCGTAGTCCCGGAACGTGTCCGAGAAATCCGGATTGAATCCCAGGCTGTACTCTCCCACGCGGTGGACTTTGTACCGGTATCCGCCATAGAGGCCGCCGCCGGCCATCAGTTTGAAATGCGGCAGGTCCAGGTGGCCGAGGACCATGGCCGGGACTTCGAAGTAGTCGTACGTAACTTCCGTCGCCCCGTCCACATGGCTGCTCCAGGTGCCGTCTTTCTCATCGTATTTGAAACGGTAGCCGTCCTGCCCTTTGCACAGGCCGATCTGCAGACCGAAATACGGGAGGGTATTGAACAACCGTTCATAATGGGTGAAATACACGCCTACGTTCAGCGGTGTTTCCAGCATGCCGCGCCGCTTGACCGGATTGAAGTTCCCCAGGCTGAGGCCATAGGCGTACTCTACGCCGATGGTCGCGTAATCATTCAGCTGGAAGGCTTTCTCGACATTCACGGTGTCCAGGTATTCGTCCGTCACCTGGTCCAGGGAGATGGTAAGGGTATCCGTGCGTTCCTGTCCCGACAGAAACGACGGCAGGAAAACGAGACAGGACAAAAGGATGTTCCGTATCTTCTTCATCAGTTTCCAAACAATTTGGCCACGTCGATCCGCTGGTCCATTTCAGCGGATTCCGGCACGTTGATCACATAGGAGCCGTCACGCAGCTTATAGAACTTCACCTTCTCCGGCTGACGGTGTTCGCCGTAATTACCGGTATCGACCCGGCCGTTCCGGTTCAGGTCCTCGGTCAGACGGATCGTGTATTTGCCGGCTTTCAGGTAGGGGAAAGAAATGACCTCATCCTTCTCGACGACATACGTCCGAAGGACCTTGTCCCGCTTTTCTCCCAGCAGATCGACGATGTACTTGTGGGCGACGCCGGTCAGTTCCAGGCTGAGCTTGCTGAGTTTGTCGTCCTTCGGAAGGGCAACCTTGACTTCCGTACTGTCGTTCCAGAAGCCGTTGATGTCCCGGAATTGGCGATGGGGGATTTTCAGGTAATAATCATATCCGCTCTGCAGGGTTCCCTCCGGGCGGACATGATAGACCCGCAGGTTCGTGCTGTCCCGGCTGACCTGGAACGGCATCCTTTCTTCCTGGCGCCGGGGGTTGACGGAGCGCAGGACCAGCGAATCGAAGGCCGCATTGATGATGGGATACTTGAATTCCAGTTCAAAGCCCACCTGCTCGACCGTTTCCGGCGCAGCCTTGGCCGTCACGACACAGACCGTGTCTTCGTGCCGGATGTCCCGACGGGCGCTGCGGGCGGATCTTCCGCCGGCCTGTGCCAGCCGGAGATGGTCCACAAACGGCGTCAGGGCGCCCAGGGAATCCGTCTTGAGATAGTCGACGAAGACGTGCAGCGTATCCGGCATCCGTTTCCGGTTGTTGATCCAGATCTCGAGGGAATCCCGCTGGTCGTTGAACTGCATGATCAGTTCCTTCTGCGCGAACCCGCGGATCCACAACGAATCGATCTGCACGTCGGGAGCCATGAAGGTCACGTAGGCCGTCCTGTCTCCGGTCCGCTCCTTGTTCATGACCATCTGCTTGGAGGTCTGGTCCCGGAACAGGTAGAGTTCATGTTCGGAACGGCGCGCCATGCAGCGGACCGTATCTTTCATGTCATATTTCAGCAGTTCCGGCAGGGTGTCGCGGGCTATCAGCTTCGGCCGCAGGACCGTGTCGATGAACGCCAGCTTGTCATTGTCGGCATCGTAGATATTGTTGCCGGCTTCGTCCTGGATGGCATAGAGCCGGAATTCCGCATCCGGAATATTCCGAAGGGCGAAGAAGCCCCAGTCATCCGTCTTGACGGCCGCATCGGGCCGCTTCGTCAGGACGGCGGAATCCGCCAGGTCCCGGTAAAGCAGGACCGTGGCGCCCTTGACGGGCTGCAGGGTATTGCAATCGTAGACAGTTCCGGTCACCACCATGGAATCGATCCGGTCGCCGGTCGAGAAGGAATAGGTGAAGCCGGGATACATGTTCCCTTCGTTGTTGTCCGCAATAGCGCCTGTCAGGTCCAGCGTGTAGGTCTTGTTGGAATCCAGGTCGGATTCGAAGTACACGGTCAGGGTCTTGCCGTGCATGCGGTATTTCGGCGCCTTGTCCAGCGGCGGGGAGAGGAAGATGTTCTTCGGCTCCTTGACGGTGACATACTCATTGAACGTGAAGGAAATTTGCGCGTTGTGACGGGGTACGCCCGTCGCTCCGGGCAGAGGCTTGATCCCGACGATGACCGGCGGGATCGTATCTTTCTTGCCGCCGGACGGCGCCTGCGTCGTATTGGCGCAGGAAGGGGAGAACAGCAGGGTTCCCAGGATCAGCGCCACCGGTACGGCAGGAATCAGTCCGGTCAAAAATTTCTTCATTCTCATTACATTTCAGTCCTTTGCACGCTCTGGATGCCTTTGATGCTCCGGAGACGCTTGATCAATTCTTCCAAGACCTCCCGGTCATGGACATACAGGTCGATGTAGCCTTCGAAAATACCCTGGTCGCTGCCGATGCTCAGTTTCTTGATATTGACGACCATGACATGGGAGATGTACCGCGTAATCTCGTTGACCAGTCCCATCCGGTCGAGACCTTTGAGCGAAATCCGTACCAGGAAACTCTGGCTGCGGGTGTTGTTCCAGTGCGGCATGACAATCCAGTCGCCATGCTTGGACGCCAGATTCTCGGCCACGGCACAGGCCTTCTTGTGGACCGTGACCGTCTTTCCATCCGGATCCAGGAATCCGATGACAGGATCTCCGGCGATCGGATGACAGCAGTTCGCGATGACATACTTGTAGCCGTCCGTCTGGGAACCGATTTCGAAGGCATTCCGGTCCAGTTTTCCTTTCTTTTCCCCGTCCGGCTCCGCCACCGGTTCCAGGGAAAGCCCCGACAGGGAATCGAAAGTGATGAGGCCCAGTCCGCAGCGGAAGAACAGTTCGTCGGCATTGTTCAGGCCGTTTGCGCTGGCAATGCGGCTGGCAAGCCGCGGCGTCAGTTCCACATTGTGCTGCTCGAACCGGTCCGTCAGTTCTTTCCGGCCTTTGACCACCAGATTGTCATAATCGTTCCGGAAATAATCCATGACCTTGTTTTTGGCATGGCGGGTCTGCAGGAAGGAAAGCCACTCCAGTTTCGGATGGCTGTCTTCCGCCGTGATGATTTCGACCATATCGCCGCTCCGGACAATGGCCGACAGCGGTACCAGCCGCATGTTCACCTTGGCGGCAATCGCCTGAGCGCCGATTTCCGTATGGATCTGATAGGCGAAGTCCAGCACGCTCGCTCCTTTCTGGATGGATTTCTGCTCACCTTTCGGGGTAAAGACCGTGATCTCCGTATTGGTCAGGTCGTTGTGGATGATGTCGAGCAGTTCCAGGGCATTGATGTCGTCACTGACCAGGATCTCCTTGATCTTGGCCAGCCACTTGTCCATCTCGCTGTCATTCTCGCCGACATAGCCTTCGCGTTTGTAGGCCCAGTGGGCTGCAATGCCCTTTTCCGCGATGTCATCCATGCGCCGGGAACGGATCTGGACCTCGACCCACATGCCGTTACGGCTCTGCAGCGTACAGTGAAGGGCTTCATATCCGTTGCTCTTCGGATGCTTGACCCAGTCCCGGACACGGTCGCTCTTGTAACTGTACAGGCCGGTGATGATCGAAAAGATATGGTAGCACTGGTCGCGTTCCGTCTCCTTCGTCTCCTTGGAAGGCGTAAAGATGATACGGATCGCATAGAGGTCATAGACCTGTTCGAAGGGTACATTCTTCGTCTGCATCTTCCGCCAGATCGAATACGGTGTCTTGACCCGTTTCTTGACCTGGAGGTTGAACCCCTTGTCCAGCAGGGCGGCTTCGATCGGTCGGATGAAATCATCGATTTCCCGGGCCCGGTCGGACATGGTCCGGTTGATCCGGGCGGCGATGTCGTCATACGCCTCCGGTTCCTTGTAACGGAGCCAGATGTTCTCCATCTCGGACTTGACTTCATACAGACCCAGCCGGTGGGCGAGGGGAATGAAGATGAACATCGTCTCGCTGAGAATCTTGTCCCGCTTGTACTCCGGCATGAACTCGATGGTCCGGCAATTGTGCAGGCGGTCGGCCAGCTTGATCAGCACAACGCGCACATCGTCGTTGAGCGTCAGGAGAATGCGCTTGAAATTCTCCGCCTGCAGGCTTTGGGTATACTGCTCCGCCTCACTGTTCTTGTCCTGGTTGTCCAGCACCGTCTTGATCTTCGTCAGGCCGTCCACCAGCGAAGCGATCTTCTTGCCGCAGAGCCGCTGGATGTCCGCTACGGTATACTCCGTATCCTCGACGACGTCATGCAGGAGCGCCGCAGAAATCGACTTGTATCCAAGGCCGATATCGCCGACGACAATTTTCGCCACGGCGATGGGATGCAGGATATACGGCTCGCCGGAACGGCGGCGTACATTCTTGTGCGCTTCATTGGCAAAGTCGAACGCCTTCTGAATGATGTCCAGTTCGGAGGCACGCGCACAGCGTTTCCGGGCCATCTCTTTCAATTCGGCATATTCCCGGGCAATGACTTCGTAATCTTTTGCTGTAAACTCGGAGAAACTCATAGCTATTCGTTTTGGGCTGGAATGGCTTCAGGCAGGAGCGTCCCCTCGCCGATAACCTGGAAAGAATAAGAAAACTGGACGCCGAACACAATGATCAGCCATCCGAACCGCAGCCACAGCATGAACAGGGGGATGGCTGCGACGGCACCGTACACCGCGTTGATCCTCGTGACGAGGAGCTGGGTTTCCAGATACAGGTACTGCAGGACTGTGAAAGCGATGCCGGAGAGAATGGCAGCCTTCAGTGCATACCGGTAGTGGACCTTGGCGGACGGAATGAATTTATACATGGCGGAAAAGATCAGGACGATCGTGGCACCGAAAATGACCCAGCCCAGGAAAGTCCTGATGCTGTCGGAAAAGCCGACACCTTCCGGCAGGACATAGTCCAGGACATTGGAGTAAACGACCGTTCCGGTAAAGAACGTCAGGATGACAAACGGAGCGAGCATCGTGATGACCAGGTCGATGCTGTAGCTGTAATAGCGCTTGCGGGGCATTTTCTTGACACCCCAGACTACATTGAACACCTTTTCCACACGGTCCATCATCCAGATGATGAGCCAGAGGAACATCAGGGCGCTGATGAGTCCGAAACCGCCGGACTGGGCCGTGTTGAGGATATTGTCCGCCGCGTTGAGGATCATGTTGATCAGGGCGTTGTCCGGTCCGAAATTGCTGAAAAGGATCTCTTTCAGTTTCTCGGACAAGCCCAGGCCGCCGGTCATGGCAAAGCAGACGGCCAGGAAAGGGACGACGGCCATCATGCAAAAATAGCAGAGGGATGCCGACAGCATACCGACACTGTTTTCGCCGATCTGGTGGATGGCATTGATGACCACCCGCGCATCGCTGACGAGCCGGGCCTTGGTCTTGGAGAGTTCCTCCATGTTCAAGGTCCAGATATCTTTCAGGATGAAAGATTTGATCCGTGCGATCAGTTCCTTCAGTTTCATACCAGTCCGCTGAACAGGTTGGGTTCTTCTTCATCCGCCGGCAGATCCGCCGCCGGCGCGTTTCCGGGCAGCATGGCACGGAATGCATCTTCGCCGATCACGGGGATTCCCAGTTCTTCCGCCTTGCGGATCTTCTCCGGCCCAGGCTTCGTCCCGGCAAGCAGATAAGCGGTCTTGCTGCTGACGGAAGAACTGTTCTTGCCGCCGTTCGCTTCGATCAACGCCTTCATTTCATCCCGGGAGATGCTGAAATTGCCGGAAATGACGATGGACTTGCCGGCCAGCACATCGGAAGCGGCCGTACGGCCTTCCATTGCAAAGCGCAGTCCGGCCGCCTTGAGACGCCGGATTTCTTCCCGGTGCCGCTCGTCCCGGAAATAATCATGGACGCTCCTTGCAATGACATCTCCGACATCCGGGACCGAAAGCAGATCCTCCAGGGAAGCCTCCATCAGCGCGTCTACGTTGCCGAAATGCAAGGCGATTTCCTTGGCGGTCGTTTCACCGACATAGCGGATGCCGATGGCAAAAAGGACATGATCGAACGTGACGTTGCGGGAGTCCCGCAGGCTGTCCAGAAAACGTTTCGCCGCCTTGTCTTTCCAGCCGTCCAGCGTCATGAGCTGGTCTTTCGTCAGGTCGTACAGGTCCGCAGGCGTCCGAACAAGCCCCCGGTTATACAACTGGTCGGCCGTGGCGTCTCCGGCGATGATGTTCATCGCCTTGCGGCCCATGAAATGGACCAGGCGGCCTTTGACCTGGGTCGGACATCCATCCGTATTGGGGCAGAAATATTTCGCCTCGCCCTCTTCCTTCACCAGGGGAGTGCCGCAATCCGGACAGACCGAAGGAAAGACGGGACGCTGCGTACCTGCCGGCCGCTTCGTCAGGTCGACACGGGTGATTTTCGGAATGATCTCGCCGCCTTTCTCGACATAGACGCTGTCACCGATCCGGATATCCAGCAAGGCCATCTGGTCGGCATTGTTCAGCGTGGCCCGCTTAACCATGGTGCCGGACAGCAGGACCGGTTCCAGATTGGCCACGGGCGTGACGGCTCCCGTCCGGCCGACCTGGTAGTCGATGGACAGGACCGGCGTCAGGGCTTCCTCCGCCTTGAATTTGTAGGCAACGGCCCAGCGGGGGAACTTCGCCGTGTAACCCAGGATGTTCTGGTATGCCATCTCGTTGATCTTGATGACAATGCCGTCCGTTGCATAAGGCAGGTTCCTGCGTGCGGTGTCCCAATGGTTGATATAGGCTTCGATCTCCTTGATATCATGGCAGATCCGGCGCTCGTCCGATACGGGGAGCCCCCAGCGGGCCGCTGCATCGAGCGCCTGGGAATGGGTTTCGAAAGACAGGCTCTGGCTCGGGATATGGTACAGCGTGCACATCAGGCCGCGGCGTCCAACCTCTTCAGGGTCCAGCAGCTTCAGGGAACCGCTGGCGGCATTGCGCGGGTTGGCGAACAGGGGCTCTTCATCCCGGGCCCGTTCTTCATTGAGCCGGTCGAAAGAAGCATAAGGCATCAGGATTTCGCCGCGGATTTCAAAATCCTCCGGATAATCTCCCTTCAGTTGCTGCGGAATGTTCGCAATGTGCCGCACGTTTTCGGTCACGTCATCGCCGACGACGCCGTCACCGCGGGTCAGCGCCCGGAACAGCCGGCCGTTCCGGTACGTCAGACAAATCGCCGTTCCGTCGAATTTCAATTCGCAGCTGTACGTAAACGTCGTATCGAGGGTTTTCACGGCACGGTCCGCAAAGGCTTCGATCTCGGCCAGATTGTAGGTATTTCCGAGCGAAAGCATCGGATAGCGATGCGGATACTGGACGAATTCGCGGCGTCCCAGATCGCTGCCGACCCGCTGCGTAGGGGAGTCGGGCGTCGCATATTCCGGATAGGCGGCCTCCAGAGCCTCCAATTCATGCATCAACTGGTCGAACGCATAGTCCGACATGGTCGGCGCATTGTCGACATAATACCGGCGGCTGTTCTCCCGGAGGACAGCCTTCAATTCTTCAATCCGCTGTTGTGCTTCTGAACGGCCCATTTGTATGCGTGCGCGCATATGTACGCGAATTGACAAATATAGCGCTTTTCGCCGGATTTTACAATCGAATCTGCTCCGGAGCACGGGGCGGAATATCTTTTCATGTCCTAAAACGTTATAATGCCGCACTTTATGAAAAAGAGTCATTGTTTTTTCGTACATTTGTACACCCCAAATAGAAGATAATTTCTATCAAACATATTGCATTCATTTATTATGAAAGAATCCATCATCATCCTTTGCGGCGGCGGCCCGGCCCCGGGTATGAATACCGTGGTCTGCTCCGTAGCCAAGACGTTCCTTTCCAACGGTTACCGTGTCATCGGCCTCCATGGCGGATACTCCGGCCTCTTCAGCAAGAACCCGCGCACGGAAGATCTCGACTTCTTCAAGGCGGACGCTTATTTCAACAGGGGAGGTTCCTATCTCCAGATGAGCCGATTCAAACCGACGGACGAGGATTTCGAGAAGAATTTCAACCTCGGACTCTTCCAGGAGAACAACATCAAGCTTCTGGTCACCGTCGGCGGCGATGATACCGCATCCACCGCGAACCGCATCGCCAAGTTCCTCGAAGCCAAGCAGTATCCGATCAAGAACATCCACATCCCCAAGACGATCGACAACGACCTGCCGCTTCCGAACAACACGCCGACCTTCGGCTTCAACTCCGCCAAGGATGAAGGCGCCCACCTGGCCCGCACCGTATACGAAGATGCAAGAACCAGCGGCAACTGGCTCATCATCAGCGCAATGGGCCGCAGCGCCGGCCACCTCGCCCTCGGTATCGGCGAAGCCACCCACTGCCCGATGACCATCATCCCGGAGATGTTCAACAAGACGGCCATCACCCTGGACAAGATCGTCCGTCTCGCCCTCTCCGCCATCATCAAGCGCACCATCCTCGGCATCCCTTACGGAACCGTCGTGGTTGCTGAAGGTGTCTTCCATGACCTGAATCCCCAGGAGATCAAGAACGCCGGTGTCAGCATGACCTATGACGAGCACGGACATCCGGAACTCGGCAAGATCAGCAAGGCCGTCCTCTTCAACGACATCCTCGAGAAGGAATTCAAGAAACTCGGACTCAAGGTCAAGACCCGTCCGGTGGAGATTGGTTACGATGTCCGCTGCCAGGACCCGATCGCTTTCGACCTGACTTACTGCTCCGAACTCGCCATGGGTGCCTACGAACTCTTCACGAAGGGTGAGACCGGCTGCATGGTCTACGTCGACGCCGCCGGCGAAGCCCATCCGCTGTACCTCAAGGACCTGCAGGGTCCGGACGGCAAGATTCCGCCGCGCCGTGTCAACATCGAAGGAGGCACCTCCCAGAACTATTTCAGCCACATCTGCCATTTCGTCACTCCCGCCGACTATGAAGCAGCCGGAAAGCTTGTGGCGAATCCGGAAGAGTATGATTTCAAGAAAATCCTGAACTGGTAATACAGGACAACGGTTTTGAGCGGACAGGTCTTGGGCCTGTCCGCTTTTTTGTCATAATCGGCGACATCCGGCAAGTCCGACAGCCTCCGGAAGGCTTGATATTTGCAGGTCTCGGAAGTAGAACGCTGACACTATGGACAAACCGCTTATATACCAGATGCTACCCCGGCTTTGGGGCCATCGGAATCAGGAACCTCTTCCCGGCGGAACCCTTGCGGAAAATGGCTGTGGAAAGTTCAAAGACATTGATATAGAAACACTTTCATACATCAGGGATCGTTTAGGAATGACCCATGTCTGGTATACCGGCATCCTTCGCCATGCCACCCGATGCGACACCTGCGGCTGCAAGCCGTCTTCCGCGCAATGGGTCAAGGGTGAGGCCGGATCCCCGTATTCCATCACCGACTACTACGACGTCAACCCCTATCTGGCCACGGATCCGACCCGGCGCATGGAGGAATTCGAAGAACTGGTCCGCAGGACCCACTCCGCCGGCCTAAAGGTCATCATCGATTTCGTTCCCAACCATGTGGCCCGGGACTACACGGCGCAGGCGGGGAAGGGACATCCGGTCTTCGGCATGCAGGACGATCCGTCGATCCACTGGCGGCCGGAAAACGACTTTTTCTATTATCCGGGCGAGGCGCTGAAACTGCCGGTCCCGGGCGATTACCATGAATACCCGGCCAAGGCTTCCGGCAACTGCTACAGTCCCGAACCCTCGGTCAACGACTGGTACGATACCGTCAAACTGAATTACTGCGACTTCCAGACTCCAACCTGGGACAAGATGCGGGACATCCTGCTCTTCTGGGCGGGGAAAGGGGTCGACGGATTCCGCTGCGACATGGTCGAACTGGTACCGGACACGTTCATGGGATGGCTGATCCGGGAAGTCAAACGGATCTGCCCGGATCTCATCTTCATTGCGGAAGTCTATCAGAAGAACCAGTATTCCAAATACATACGCGATGTCGGTTTCGATTATCTCTATGACAAGTCAGGCCTTTATGACGCCCTGCATGACATCGTCCGCAAGCATGTCCACGACAGCGGCGTTCCCATCGAAACCTGGCAGTCTACCCGCCGCATTACCTGGAACTGGCAGCAGTTGGGCGACCTCCAGCCCTACATGCTCAATTTCCTGGAGAACCATGACGAGCAGCGCCTGGGCTCCGAGTTCTTTGCCCGGGAGGGCCGGAACGCCATGGCGGCCCTGCATGTGTCGCTGCTGCTGAACACGGCTCCTTTCATGCTGTATTTCGGACAGGAAGCAGGAGAGCACGGAATGGACCGGGAAGGCATGAGCGGCCTGGACGGAAGGACGTCGATTTTCGACTGGTGGAGTCCGTCCGCCATCCGGAAGATCGATGACAAGATTCATGGAGAAAACCGGATGACCCCGGATGAGGAGTACCTGCAGGAACGCTACAGCGAACTCCTCCGGTTCGCTTCCACCGACCTGGCCATCCGGAAAGGGGAGACCTACGACCTGTGCTACTGCAACCTGTCTTCGGACGGTTTCAACCAGGATGCGCACTTTGCCTTCCTCCGCCACTACGGCGACGAAACCCTGCTGATCGTCAGCAACTTCTCCAGCCGGGACGCCGACATTTCCATCAGTATCCCGGAACATGCCTTCGAGTGGTTGCAGATTCCGAAGTCGGATTCGCTGCGAGCCGACCGGCCGATTCCGGTCCATGTCCCCGCCATGGACGGGGTCATCGTCCGATTATAGCATTTCCGGTCTTGTGGTCAATCAGCGCCTTCAGGTTCGGAGTTACTTCAATTACGCGTGCATAAGTCCCTTCTTCACAGCATGGTAGGGAATTCAGAAGAGCCGTATTCAGGCGGTCCTTCTCCCATACGGTATCCACATAAAGATACCCGACGCCCAGCGAAGTGATATTCTGGAAGAAATGCGTTCCCTGGCTGGGTTCGACCTGGAGACCGGGGACACCCAGTTCGACGATGACCTTCGCCTCGGAGATATCGCTCCACATGACCGGGATCCCCAGGCTCTGGACGGAAGACCCCCAGCGGCCCGGACCGATCAGCAGGTAACCGTGCCCTTCCTTCTGCATCTTTTCATTGATCCGTGCAATCTCCGCCGCAATCGGGACTGTCTGCAGGACATCGAAACGGTCCTCCGGAACATAGACGATCCGGTCGATGCCCTCAATGACGCCCCAACCCAGGGCCCGTTCGGATGTTACGACGGTTTCGGTCAAGTCTTCCGCCTCCTTCCTCAGGTCGAGCCCGGCGGCTGCATGCTCGCTGATTGGCCTGACCTGCAGTAACTTGAGAATCAAGGTACGTCCCTTGCTGTCCAGGTCGGCTGCAAATTCGATTTCCACCTCGCACATCAGTTCTTTCCGGCAGATGTCCATGATGTCGGAAATCGCAGCGGCCAGCGGGAACCGGTCATAGCGGAAAATCGAATCGTAACTGACCACCCGCGGCCCGCGCAGTTCGGTACCGACACGGAAACTGTCCGAACCTACGTCATAGGTGGAAAAGACCATGTATGGGAACGGATAGGTCTTCAGGGCGTCCGCGACGGGAATCTCGGCAAAGTTGATGCTCTCGTTGCGGGAAATCTTGAAGGCGCCGGGATGCATGTCAAGTGCGAACATCATCGTCTGCGTATCCTGAAGCGCCATCGACGGACGGGAAAGCTGAAGGATTTTCTTGGGATATTTCGGACTGAAACGCAAGGTCTTGCCCCCTTCCACGACACTCTTGCCGAGACCGAATACGACATTGACGACGCCGTCTTCAGACTCTTCATTTTCAATCGGATAGAAATTGATGCTGCGGGCGACGCCGGACATCATGGGATAGAACAGGTCCCCATGCCGGGAGCCGCAGATGTCCTGGATGATGACCGCCATCTTTTCCTCGCTCTGCAAGTTGCCGGTCGAATGGACATACGTCCGGCTGCCCCGGTAATACACGGAAGCATAGACGCTCTTGATGCCCTTGTCCAGCATGCGGAGCATCTGGTCCTTATTTTCCGTCGCCGGGATCATATAGGTCGAATATACGCCCGCAAACGGCTGATAGTTACTGTCTTCCAACTTGGAGCTGGAACGGATGGCCAAGGGGGTCCGGACCGTCTGGAGATAGGTCCGCAACTGGGCGACCAACGGCTCCGGTAGACGTGAAGCGACGAATTCGGACAGGATCTCATCATCGGACAGGTCGGCATCGATGACATACTGGAGGCCGTTTTCCTCGATGAACTGGTCGAAATACTCCGTCGAAACGACGATGGAACGGGGGATGGAGATCCGGATGCCCTCATACGCATCCGTCAGGGAATGTTTCTCAACCAGCGAATTGAGGAAAGCCAGACCCCGCGCCTTGCCGCCCAGCGATCCGTCGCCCAGCCGGGCGAACGTGATGTAGTCATCATAGGATTCCGGCGTGAAATGGGCGATGATGCCCCGGCTGACGGACTTGAGGTATTCCCGGACCTGTTCCTTGATGAAGATCCGGGTCTCGGGACCGTCCGTATGATGTTCTGCGCGGAAACGCTTGCCCAGCAGGAACAATCCTCTGGAGAACAGCCATTTCGAGAACATGTTGCGGGAAGTATTGCTGATCAGGATGCGGTCCGGGATCGAATCGACGACGGAGGCCAGTTCCTGCAGGTTGGCGGCCCGGCAATACTCGACGCCCTGCTCGTCACGGAAGACGAAATCGCCGAATCCGAACTCCTCCTGCAGGTAGTCATGCAACTGCAGGAACAGCGTATTCGAATACTTGCGCAGGAATCCCACGCCCAGTTCCCGGGCTGTCTTCTCCAACGTTCCCTGCGAAGACTGCATCAGGACCGGCATGAGTGGCTCATACGTACGGATATGGCGGACCAGGTCGATACCGGCATCCAGTTTTTCCGTCTTCGGCGGATCGCCGCGGTGGACGACCATGCCCACGTCGGTGATGACTCCCAGGAAACTGCCCTTGTAGGTTTCATAGGTCGCGATGGCATCCTCATAACTGGTTTCCAACAGGATCTTCGGGCGAAAACGCTTCAGGTTCTTCTGCTGGTCCTCGTTCAGGGTCTCCTTAATGAATTCCTTGCTCTGAGTAAGGATAATCTTATATAATTCAGGAAGATATGTCGAATAATACCGAATGGAGTCTTCCACCAGGAGGATGGCCTGCACCCCGATGTCGCAGATATCATGCGGAGCGTTCCGCTTGTCTTCGAAAAGTTTGATGATCGCCAGGATCAGGTCAGCGTTGCCATGCCAGCTGAAGACATAGTCCACCGCATCCATCTGCGACGTCACCTTCTTGCGGATTTCCTTCGAATAATGCATCAGCAGGACGAAAGGAAGGTCTTTCCCGGAAGCCTTGATTTCCTGCGCCAGCGCGAAAATACCGCCGTCCTGCTCGTTGAACATGCAGATGATCACGTCGAAATCTTCTTCCGCCAGCAGGGCGCGGGCGGCATCGGAAGAATTCGCCCACGTAAACTTCGGCGGACCCGACAGGTTCAGGTCGATGTATTCCTTGCGGATCTGGGATTCAATCCGGCCGTCTTCTTCCATGATGAAAGCATCGTAATTGCTGCAAATCATCAGGATCCGGCGGATGCGGAATTGGATGAGGGAGTTCAGGGTCTGTTTGTCAAGTCCGTGTGTCGGGGTCATTTCGAGTGGGGATTACTGGGTTCTTCGTCTGAATTCGGCAACCGTCACGGCCGTGGCGACGGCGGCATTGAGAGATTCCGATCCGGGGTCATCGGGCGGGAACGGCGGGATATACAGGCGGTCGGTCACGCGGGCGGCCAGGGCGGGGGAGATGCCGTTGGACTCGTTGCCGATCACGATGACGGCAGGCGCATCGGCACCGCAGGAAAGAGACCGTTCATACAGATTGCTTCCGTCCAGGAACGTGCCGTACACCTGTCCGCGTGCCGCCTTGACACGATCCGCCAGGGAAAGCAGGTCCGTATACTGGAACCGGACCCGGAAGATGGCCCCCATCGTGGACTGAACGACCTTGGGATTGAACAGGTCGACGGAATCTTCGGTCGCGAACACCCCGTCGATACCGAACCAGTCGGCAATCCGGATGATGGTGCCCAGGTTGCCCGGATCCCGCAGGGAATCCAGGGCCAGATAAAGCCCTTTCCGCAGGTCGGGCGCATCGGCATGCAGGTCTTCCGGCTTGCGGACGACGGCCAGGACGGGGGACGGGCTGGAAAGTTGGCTGATCCGGGCCATGGCCGCTTCTCCGATTTCATCGCGGTGCCAGACTTTTTCGACATGGAATCCGGAACGGAGGGCTTCGGAAACCATTTTTTCGCCTTCGACGATGAACAGGCCCGTCTCGTCGCGTCCCTTCTTCTGGGAAAGGGAGCGGAGGGTCTTGATCTCCTGGTTGGTAATGCTTGCCATGGGCGGATGTTTTTCGGTCCGATGTTGGTTGGAACTACAAAAATAATTAAATTTGTGGAATAAAAGATGAAACCCAGACGCTTCCTGCTGATATCCGCCCTTGCGGCCGGATGGCTGGCCGCTTCCTGCAGTACGACCCGCGTACTCGGAGACGGACAGTACCAACTGGTTCGCAATGAAGTCAAAGTATTGAACGACAAAAAGTTCGATACAGGCTTACTGGAGCCGTACATCAAACAGAAACCCAAGATGTCTCCTTCCATGTATGTCTACAACTGGTCGCGCAAGGAAAACAGTCTCTGGCACAAACTCGGCACGGCACCGGTCGTCTACGACGCCGACCAGGTCGAGTCTTCCGTCTCCAACATGCTCCGCCACCTGGAGTATCTGGGATACTACGGCTCCTCCGTCGAACCCAAGATCGACGTCCGGCGCCAGCGGGTACGGGTCATCTATGAAGTCAACCTGGGCCACCGCTTCAAAATTGCGGATATCCGCTATGTCCTCCCGGAGAGAGGCACTTTCGCCGAGGATTTCAATCGGGATACGGTCAACATCACCATCCGGCCGGGGGACTGGCTCTCCGAAGAAGCGCTGGAGGCGGAAACGGTCCGTTCCTCCGCCTATTTCCGCAATCTGGGCTATTTCAGTTTCAACAAGAATTACTTTTTCTTTGAAGCGGACACCTTGCAGGAGCCCGGTCTGGCCCACCTGGAAATGCGGGTGGATGAGCATACCCGCAACGAAAACGCGGATGCGGCCCGGGAACTGAAGAAATTCCATTTCGGAGAGGTCAACATCTATTATCCGGAGACGCTGAAAATCAACGAGAAAGTCCTGAAGAACCTGAACATGGTCCGGCCCGGAAATGCCTACAACGAAGACGTGGTCTCCAACACCTACGGCCGGCTTTCCTCCCTGGGGCTTTTCAATGCCGTCAATGTCGGGCTGACCCCGTCCGGCGATGACCGGGTCGACTGCGACATCAATCTTTCCGTATCCAAACTGAAAGGGTTCAAGGTCAACCTGGAGGGTTCCTCCAACTCCATCGGCCTCTTCGGGGTTTCGCCCCAGCTGTCCTTCTTCCACCGGAATATTTTCAAGGGAGGGGAGACCCTGAACCTCAGTTTCATGGGCAACTTCCAGTTCAAGCCGGGCAGCGACATCCGCTCCACCGAATTCGGCGTTTCCACCAGCGTCAGCATTCCCCGGTTCCTTTTCCTGCCCGACCGGCTGTTTTCCCGGACCATGCCCCATACGGATTTCTCCGCATCGTACAACTACCAGGACCGTCCGGAATACAAGCGGAACATCATCTCATTTTCCTACGGCTATACCGGATCGCACAAGAACCTGTATTACCAGCTCTATCCCGTCCAGCTCAGCATCGTCCGCATCTTCAGCATGGACGACGATTTCTTCGATACGCTGATCAAGAACCCGATCATGTGGAATTCCTACCTGGACCACTTCGGACTGGGTATGGGTACGACCCTGTATTACACGACGGATGCCTCCGTCAATCCCCAATCCAGTTACCACTATGCCCGCCTTCAGGTCAATACGGCCGGCAATCTGCTCAGCGCATTCAACCGGTGGATGAAGGAAGACGAATTCCACAGCCGGACCATCTGGGACACCGCCTATTCGCAGTTTATCCGGGCTGAACTGACCCTGGGAAAGACCTGGCGATTCGGACACAATGACGAACAGGCCATCGCGACCCGCCTGCTGGCAGGAGCCGGCTACGGATACGGCAATTCTTCCGCGCTCCCGTTCGAACAGCAGTTCTATAGCGGCGGTGCCAACAGCCTGCGCGGCTGGCAGGCCCGCAGCGTCGGTCCCGGCCGCTCCGAAGCCAACGACTTCTTCGTCATCCCAAACCAGACCGGAGACGTGAAACTGGAAGCCAACGTGGAATACCGTTTCAACATGTTCTGGAAACTGTACGGCGCCCTCTTTATCGATGCCGGCAATATCTGGGTCCTGGATGATTATGCGACGGACCAGCAATTCCGCTGGGACAACATCGGACCGAGCATTGCGGCAGACTGGGGTTTCGGCCTGCGGGTCGACCTGAATTTCATCCTGGTCCGGCTGGATACAGGTTTTGTCACGCGCGACCCGTCCCGGAGCCAGCCCTGGACCGGACCGGACCAGTGGTTCCGCAGAGGTGGGTACGCCATCCATTTCGGCGTCGGTTACCCGTTCTAATCCTTTTCTTTAGATAATGTTCCGTAATACTTTGGCCAACATTGGCTTAAGTATGCCTTTAGATTGGCTTCATGCCGGTTATCCTGCGGCTGATAAAAGACGGTTCCCTCCAGGCCTTCGGGCATGAATTCCAAGTCCGTGAAATGGCCGGGATAGTCATGGGCGTATTTATATCCGTCGGCGTAACCGAGCTGCTCCATCAGTTTGGTCGGCGCATTGCGCAGATACAGGGGAACGGAAGCCGTCTGCGTCTGCTTCGCCATGGACAGCGCAGCATCCACCGCCAGATAGGCGGAATTGCTCTTCGGGGAAGAGGCCAGGTAAATGGTCGTTTCCGAAAGGGGAATCCGGGCTTCCGGCATGCCGATACTCGCGACGATCTGGAAGCAGGCATTGGCCAGCAGCATGGCATTGGGATTGGCCAGGCCGACATCTTCCGAAGCCAGGATACACAGGCGCCGGGCAATGAAGAGGGGATCCTCGCCGCCATCCAGCATCCGGGCCAGGTAATAGACCGCCGCATTCGGATCCGACCCGCGCACACTCTTGATGAACGCGGAAATGATGTCATAATGCATCTCGCCGCCCTTGTCATACCGGGCGCTGTTTTCTTGCAGAACCTGCGCCACCCGCTGGTTGGAAACAATGACGGGACGAGGGCTGGCATCAATCAGGATCTCAAGGATATTCAATAATTTACGGGCATCCCCGCCGGCAAAGCGGAAAAGGGCGTCCGTCTCTTCCACACGGATATCCGTCTGCGAGAGCACTTCATCCTCCCGGAGAGCCCGGTCCAGCAGTTCCTGCAGGTCCGCCGGTTCCAGCGACTTCAGGACAAAGACCTGGCACCGTGACAGCAGCGGATTGATGACTTCGAAAGAGGGGTTTTCCGTCGTCGCGCCGATCAGGACGACCGTTCCGTCCTCGACCGCACCCAACAGAGCATCCTGCTGGTTCTTGCTGAAGCGATGGATTTCATCAATGAACAGGATGGGAGATCCCTTGTCCACGCCGAACATGGAATGCCGGTCCGCACGGGCCTTGTCGATCACCTCGCGCACTTCCTTGACGCCGGCACTGACCGCGGACAAGGTATAGAATGACCGGTCCAGGGTCGAGGCGACGATCCGGGCCAGGGTCGTCTTTCCGACACCGGGAGGACCCCACAGGATGAAAGAGGAAAGATTCCCGCTCTGCAACATGTTCCGCAGGACGGAACCTTCGCCGACAAGGTGCTTCTGGCCGACATATTCGTCCAGATTACGGGGTCGCATCCGCTCCGGAAGGGGAGCGAGAACCCGGGTCCGACCAAAATCACCTTCTGCCATGAAAGAAATTACAACTTATTGTAAATAAACAAATAAAACAGATTTGTTTATATCGATAACATTTTTGTTAACCCCGTTTTTCCTCTCTAAAGGGCTTTTGTATAGACCCGGCGGCGCTTCGTCTGGTCCTTCTCGAACATATCCCAGGGATTCTGCATGGCGCTGTTGGATTCCAACTCGGCATTGGTCTCTCCGAAACGGAATCCGTCCTTGTTCGCCAGCGGGATGAAGGTATCGAAAAGCAAGGCAAGGCCACCCTTGTATTCCGGCTTGACTCCGACGAGCAGCATCTCGACATCCGGCTCGCGGTGGAAATACATGGAATTGAGGACATGGTACCAGCCCAGCGGGAACAGTTTGCCGCCGCATTTCTGCAGGGCGCGCACGATGGAGGGCATGATGATGCCGAAACCGACGATCTCTCCGTCTTTTTCCAGCAGGTTGACGTAATTCAAGTCGATGACCCCCAGATAGGTGCCGACATATTTGTCAATCAGGGCAGGAGTGAGGGGCGTGAAGTTATACAACGAACCATAGCATTCGTTGACCAGGTCGAAAATCCGCTGTCCCATGTTCTCCTTGCGGATCTGACGCCGGGTAACCTTCCTGATTTTCAGTCCATAACGGTCACGGACAATCCCCGCCACACGGGAAATGCGCTCCGGGACCTCTTTCGGAATATGAATCTTGTATTCAAGCCAGTCGACTTCCTTGACAAAACCGAAGGATTCCAGATGCTCGGGGTAGTAGGGATGGTTGTAGATCAGCGCCATCGTGCACAGTTTGTCGAAACCTTCCACCAGCATGCCTTCCGGATCGAAATCCGTAAAACCGAGCGGTCCGACAATGGTTTCCATCCCCTTGGAACGGCCGTATTCCATCACCTGGTCCAGCAGCGCCTTGGAGACTTCGCGGTCATCGATGAAGTCGATCCAACCGAAACGGACTTCCTTGTGGTTCCATTTCCCGTTTGCCTTGTGATTGATGATGGCGGCGACCCGACCGGCCACTTTTCCGTCCTTGTAAGCCAGATACAAGGCCGCTTCGCTGAATTCGAAAGCCGGATTCGACTTCGGATCCAACGTAGACAGTTCGTCCATGTACAACTTCGGTACAAAATACGGATTGCCCTCATACAGCCGGTTCTGGAAATCGACAAACGTCTTTAGTTCCTTCCGGGTCAGAACTTGTTTAATCTGTACAGACATGTTTCAGGTTTTGGTTCACGTTCAACCAACAAAGTTACATATTTTCGGCTTAACTTTTCCCTTTTCCCGTCAAAATGTTGCCGAATGGGAAAAAAGCGGACCAAGGATAGGGGAGTCCGGTATTTTTCATTATATTTGTAATCGATGTGTATCCGAACCTACCTCCTGCCCGCGGCCGTCTGTGCCGCGTTCCTTTGTTGCGGAACCTTGTTCGCGCAGCAGACACCGTCGCGGTCCCGGATGGAAGCCGGCTTGCAGTCGTCTTTCAAAGGGGTCGGAGCGACTGTGATCCTGCAGGGAAAACAGGGAGCGACAGGGGAGTTGCGGCTCCTGGCGGATTTTGCGGACATTCTCATGGGCCATACCGCCCGTCCCGGCACCCGTATCCAGTATCTGCAGCATTTTCCCGTCCATCGTTTCGACTTGTCTAATGAGTTGACAATCAATATTGTATGGGGACCTGGAGTCACCCTGGGTCTGGTCCGGGACAAACGCAAGCAAGGCGGATACCTGGCAGCTGTCAGCGGATTCGCAGGGGCGGAATTCATCTTCCACCGGGTGCCCGTAACCGTTTCCACCAGCTTTTCCGCCGATCTGGGCGCACACATGACCATCCGGAACCGGTATGACAATACGATGACCTATTACGAATACGGGCTGCGCCGCGCCTGGTACCCTGAAATTGGCATAAGATACAGATTCTGATGAAGTTACGAATACTATTCATAGGAATTCTCCTGTTAATTGCCGCTCTTCCCGGATTCGCTCAGGGATGGACGGCCAGCCTGGAATGGGGTTATACCGGTACGATCGTATCTTCGCATGATTACCAGTATACCACGCTGGAAGGTTACCACATCGACAACCGGGACACTGATTTCCGGTACCATTCCAACGGATATGCAGGCATCCAGTTCGGGCGGGATTTCAAGAACGGGATGAATCTGTCGTTCTGCACGGGACTGTACGGCATCCAATATGAAATCCGCAGCGTTCCGGTCGGACTGCGCGCAAGCTGGGCTTTCCGCAGGCAGGCGGACATGGCCGGCTGGGCAGGACTCGTGGAAGCCGGCATCGGCCTGTCCGATTATGATTTCCGCAAAAACTGCGAATATGCGCGGATCGGCGCCATGTACCGGATTCCTTTGGGAGCCGGCGTGCGCCTGCGGTTCCTGACGGCATTGCAAGGAAGCCACACGCATCCGGTTCCGTACAATCCGTACGACGATGTTGCCGTCGATGCGGATCATCTCGAATACAGCAACCGGATCTATGCCGGTCTGACCGTCGGCATCGGATTGGAATTCTGAAGATACATATGCACCGGCTTCCCTTTCCAATTTTGTTACACAATTTATATTATGTTAAGTTAAAAGGATAAAAATGCCCGGAATCCCTTCCCCGGACACGGATTTTTGTCAGAGTGCGCATTTTTGACTATATTTGTAAGATTGTAAACGATAACGCGATATGTCAAAAAAACGAGTGGATCTCGTCTTGGAGAACGTGACCATTGAATCCGTAGCGGCCGAAGGCAAAGCCCTGACACACGTCGACGGAACCGTCGTTTTCGTCGAGTTCGCCGTTCCCGGCGACGTGGTTGACATCCAAGTATACAAAAAGAAGAAAAACTACATGGAAGGCTTCATCAAACGGATGGTAAAGCCTTCACCGCAGCGTCTCGAACCGTTCTGCGAGCATTTCGGCGTATGCGGCGGCTGCCGCTGGCAACCGCTTCCCTATGACCTTCAGCTGCAGGCCAAGCAGCAGCAGGTCTGGGATCAGCTCGTCCGGATCGGACACCTGGACATTCCCCCGATTTCGCCGATCATCGGTTCCGACAAAACCGTCTTCTACCGAAACAAACTCGAGTATTCCTTCTCGTCCAAACGATGGATCCTCCGCCATGAGGATCCGGAGGCAATTCCCCCGCAGGATCGCGTCGGACTGGGTTTCCATGTCGGTAAATTTTTCGATAAAGTATTGGATATCAAGCAGTGCTGGTTGCAGAAAGAGCCTTCCAACGCCATCCGCCTGTTCATCAAGGATTATGCGGTCAACCACGGACTGGAATTCTACGACATCCGGGAAAACCACGGTTTCCTGCGCAACATGTTCATCCGGACGACCGAAGCCGGCGCCGTCATGCTGATCCTCTGCTTTGCACGGGAAGACCGGGAAGCCCGCACTTCCCTGCTGGATGCCATTGCCGGCCGGTTCCCCGAGATCACATCGCTCTATTATGTCATCAATACGAAGCAGAACGACTCCATTTCCGATCAGGAGTGCATCCTATACAAAGGTGAAGACGCCATTTATGAAACCATGGAAGGCCTGACCTTCAAGATCGGGCCGAAGTCTTTCTACCAGACAAACAGCCCCCAGGCCTATAAACTTTACTCCGTCGCCCGCGAATTCGCAGGCCTGACCGGCAGCGAAGTGGTCTATGACTTGTACACCGGCACCGGAACCATCGCCCAGTTCGTCTCGGCCAAGGCTTCCAAGGTCATCGGCATCGAATATGTTCCGGAAGCCATCGAAGACGCCAAGGTCAATGCCGCCCGGAACGGCATCACGAACTGCACCTTCTTCGCCGGCGACATGAAAGACATCCTGACAGCCGGATTCATTGCCGGACACGGCCGGCCGGATGTCGTGATCCTCGATCCCCCGCGGGCGGGAATCCACCCGGATGTAGCTGAAGTCATTCTTCAAGCCGCACCATCCAAAATCGTCTATGTCAGCTGCAACCCCGCATCACAAGCCCGTGACCTCGCCATTCTTTCACAGGCCTATGACATCACGGCTGTCCAGCCGGTTGACATGTTCCCGCATACCATGCATGTAGAAAATGTCTGCGCACTCAGGAGGCGCATAACGGAATAATCAATGGCACTGACCCTTCAGATTATCCTTTTCCTTGTCGGTCTCGCCCTTATCGTGTTCGGTGCCGACTGGCTTGTCGACGGAGCCTCCTCCGTCGCCCGTAAATTCGGAATCAGCGAATTCGTCATCGGCCTGACCATCGTCGGCATGGGAACCTCCGCGCCGGAGATGGTCGTCAGTTTCCTGGGCGCGATCCAGGGCAATGCCGACATCGCTGTCGGCAATGTCTTCGGCTCCAATATTTTCAACACCCTGCTGATTCTCGGCGTGACCGCCGCCATCATGCCGATGCCGATCACCCGCGAGAACCTGCGGCGGGACATTCCGCTGAACCTGGGCGTCATCATCCTGCTGGTCCTGCTGGGTGCCACGCACCGGCTGACCGGGTTCGGAGACGATATCCTCAGCCGCCTGGACGGAGGAATCCTCCTGGCCATCTTCCTGGTTTATATGTTTTTTTCATTCAAGAACGGGAAGAAAGAAGAAGACGACTCCCCTGCCGGCAAAACGTTGAAACCCTGGGTCGCAGGACTCATGATCGTGGCCGGACTGGCAGCGCTGATCGGAGGCGGACAAATGTTTGTCAATTCTGCGACCGCCATCGCCAAATCCTTGGGAATCAGCGATAAATTCATTGCCATCACGATTCTGGCCGGCGGCACCTCCATGCCGGAACTGGCGACCTGTGTCATGGCCGCCATCAAGAAGAAAGGCCAGTTGGCCCTGGGCAACATCCTGGGATCCAACATCTTCAACATCATGCTCATCCTGGGTGGCTCGGCCCTGATCCATCCCCTCTCCTTCGCCTCGATGAGCTTGGTTGACATGGGCGTCCTCCTGCTCAGCGGTCTCCTGCTGGTCGCCAGCGCCTATATGGGAAAGAAAAACATGCTCGACCGCTTTGACGGGGCAGTTTTCCTCCTATGCGAAGCGGCCTATTTCACCTGGCTCTGCATCAATCTGTAATCAATAATTATTCTGCGATATGTTCAAACCTACCAACTACCAACTCAAAAATGTCGGAACCGGAAGGATTTTCCCGGATGAAGGCTGGACGCTGGCCGATCCGCAGGCACCCTCCCCTTCCCTCGTTCGTGCCGTATACGAACACCGTCAGTTCAATCCCCGCAAGGAACTGAACGGCCTGTACCGCTATGCCGACTGGCTCCCGATCCAGCGCACGCTCCGCCATTCCCATGCATCTGTCACCTATAAGAGCAAGGGCCTCGCCAAGCAGTTGGGTATGGAGAACCTTTACATCACCTTCTCCGGTTTCTGGCCGAAGATCGGCGCCAAGATGGAGACCTGCTCCTTCAAGGAGACGGAAGCCTATTCCGTCTGCGCCCGCCTGCCGAAGAAGAACAAACAGGTCCTGGTCGTCCAGTCCGCCGGCAATACGGCCCGCGCCTTCGCCCGCGTCTGCTCCGACAACAACATTCCGATCGTCATCTGCATTCCCGAAGACAATATCCGCGACCTGTGGTTCCTCTCACCGCTGAAGAACTGCGTCAAAATTGTCGCCACCCCGCAGGGAACAGACTATTACGATGCCATCGCCCTGGGTGAGAAAATCTGCAAGAATCCCCGCTACCTGGCGGAAGGCGGCGCCAAGAACATCGCCCGCCGCGACGGTATGGGAACGACGGTCCTGTCCGCCGTCGAGGTGATCGGCCGGATCCCGGATGCCTATTTCCAGGCCGTCGGCAGCGGCACCGGTGCCATCGCAGCCTGGGAAAACGCCCAGCGTCTGGAGGAAGACGGCCGGTTCGGCGAGAACAAGATGAAAATCTTTACCAGCCAGAATGCCCCGTTCACCATCATGCATGATTCCTGGAAAGCGGACTCCCGCGACCTGCTTCCACTGACGGCCGAAGAATCCCGCCGGAAGGCAGAAGTCATCCTGGCCAAGGTGCTTTCCAACCGCAAACCGCCGTACAGCCTCGCCGGCGGCCTGTTCGATGCCATGAAGGCGACCGGCGGCGACATGTACAAGATTACAAATGACGAGATCGTCTACTGGATGCTCCAGTTCTTCAACCTGGAAGGCGTTGATATCTTCCCGGCTGCCGCATCCGCTGTTGCGGCGCTTTCCAAGGCGCTGGAAGAAGGAAAGGTCGGCAAGGATGAAACCGTCATGCTGAACATAACGGGCGGCGGCATGCTCAATGCAACCCGAAAAGGCTTCACATTCAAACAACCGGATCTTGTCCTGAGTCCCGATCTGCCGGCCGAAGAGATCATCATGGCTGTTGACCAGCTCTTCTGATGATGCGGTGGATCCTTTCCTTGCCGGTAACGGCCGATGAAATACCGGCCAATCTCGCAGATTCGACACGACTCGCTTTCCGGCATGCAGCGGAGGAACTGGTTACCAACCCGAGCGGTTTCATGAGTGAACTGGGTCACAAATTCCTGGATTTCGGCCTGAAACTGATCGCCGCGCTGCTGATCTACCTGATCGGCGCCTGGCTCATCCGCAAGGTATGCAAGGTCTTGCGGCGGGTCTTCGAGCGGAAACGGACCGACAAGATGATTGTCACGTTCGTTACCAGCCTTGTATCCATCGGCCTGACGATCCTGCTCGTCGTCATCTCCGTCGGAACGCTCGGAATTGACACGACGTCCCTTGCAGCCCTGCTCGCTGCCGGCGGCATGGCGATCGGCATGGCGCTCAGCGGCACGGTGCAGAATTTCGCAGGCGGGATCATGTTGTTGGTTTTCAAGCCGTTCAAGGCCGGTGATTATATCAAGGCCCTGGGCTATGAGGGATTCGTCACGGAAGTGAACATGGTCAGTACCAAGATCCGCACTTTCGCCAATTCCATCATCGTCCTGCCGAACGGCGCCCTTTCCAGCGGCACCATTGACAACTTTTCGGACAAGCCCTTCCACCGGATCGGCTGGAATGTCAACGTATCCTACGGATCCGATGCCGCGAAAGTACAGGAAACCATCCTGGAGATCCTCCGGAAAGAGCCGCGGATCCTGGACAGTACGAAAGCCGAAGTGCCCGATCCGGCCGTCTATCTCAATGCCATGAAAGACAGTTCTGTCGAGTTCGTGGTCTGGGGGTGGGTCCGGACGGAAGACTACTGGCCGGTCCTGTTCAAGATCAATCAGGTCATTTATACGCAGTTGCCGCAAAGCGGCATCCGCTTCCCCTTCCCGCAGATGGATGTCCATCTGGACCGGAAAGACATGGCATAGAAAAAGGCGGGATGCAGGTCCCGCCTTTCTTTTTTATTCTGCCTGGGCAGCCGCGGCCGCCCGTTCTTCCGCCAACTGTTCCTTGGAGAGGACCGGATTGCCATAAATCCGGAGGAAGATGTCCCGAAGGTCGTTCCGGTTCAATTCAGGTTCCACCTGATCCAACTGATGCTCGACGTAGCCGGTAAACTGTTCCAGATCCTCCGGCGTATATTTGTCGGCATACTTGAAACTGTGGTTGGCCAGGTCATAGCCCATGTAGTTGGTCTTCCACAGCTGATATCCTTCGATGACACGCAGGTCGACCGCATGGCGGATCGCCTGGTAACGGTCATTCTTGTTGCACACGGAAGCGGCGTCGATTTCTTCATGGGTCAGCGGCGCACCGATGTTCAGGTGGATGTTGCCCTTCTGTTGCCGGATGCCCGTAATGATGCTGACAAGGTCTTCGCGGGATCCCTTGACATATTTTTCCGTCCGGGAAATCAGGATTTCGCGGGCCTTCATGATATCGCAAGGCTCATATTCATAGGAAATGCTGAGCGGAACGATATTCAGTTCTTCGAAGTTGGAAGTAAAATCCGCCGTACCGCTCATGTCCAGCATTTTCAGCAGGCCCTGCTCGGTGATGTCGATGCCGTTCTTGGACCGGCCTTCCCGCTGGGCCAGCCAGATGGAACTCTTGCCGGAAGTAATGCAGGTACGGATGTATCTGGAAAGGACCTGTGACGAAAGATACAGTGTGCGGGCATTGATGCCGCGGATGACCTTGATCATCCGGTTGGACCGGATCAGATATTCGACGTATTTGTTGCTCAGAAGATTGTCACCGACCGCAATTTCCGTCAGTTCGATGCCGTTACGGTATAGGACGAGCTGGGTAATGGCCGGGTCCAGGATGATATCCCGGTGGTTGGACAAGCAGAGGAACTTGCCGTTCAGTTGCTTGAGATATTCGATGCCGTCATAGGAGAAGTTGTGGGCACTGGTGTCAAGCACCCATTCCACAGCCTTGTTCATCACCAGTTTCTGGAACTCGTCGATGCTCTTGAGACTTTTCAGGATATCGTGCAGGAAGGAAGCCGGCTGATCGGGAAACAGCGTCTTGGATATCAAGGGGACATTGGGATGCTCAGCCAGAATGCCGAAAGCCTTTACGGCTTCTTCATCGGTATAGGGACTGATGCTGTCAAATTCGTTTATCAGGTCTTCCATCATTAAGTCGTATATGATGCAAAGTTACGAAAAAGGCCATAGGAAACAAAAGCCTCATCCGTATTATTTGCTGTCGGCCCGGAAAAGAAGGGAACTGTCCCCGTAACTGAGGAAACGGTACCCATGCGTAATGGCATGGCGGTAAATGGTTTTCCAGTCACCACCGACGAAGGCCGAGACCAGCAGGATCAGCGTGCTTTCGGGCTGATGGAAATTCGTAACCAGCATGTCGACGATCCGGAAACGGAAACCCGGAACGATGATAATACGCGTACCGATCTTCAGTTCATCCTGTCCCGTCCGGTCCAGATATGCGACAATGGCTTCCAGAGCCTCCCGGGTCGTGACGGTGTATTCCCGCTCATACGGCGCCCACTGGTCCACATCTTCGGGCTCTCCTTTCTCAAGAATGCTGATACCGGCATAATACAGGGATTCCAGCGTACGGACGGACGTGGTTCCGACGGCGACGACCGGGCGCTGGCCGGACAGCAACGTCTGCAGGAAGGATTTCCGGACGACGAACGGCTCCCGGTGCATGGGATGTTCCGCAACCCGGGAACTCTTGACAGGCAGGAACGTACCGGCGCCGACATGCAGGCATACGGTCTCCATGTCGATTCCCTTTCCGCGGATTTCCTCCAGGACCCGTTCCGTAAAATGCAGGCCGGCCGTCGGTGCGGCGACGGATCCACGGAATTTCGCATAGAGCGTCTGGTAACGTTCCGTGTCGATCGCTTCCGAATCCCGGTTCAGGTAAGGCGGAATCGGGATGGAACCGCAAATCTCCAGGACACGCGAGAAAGGAGAACCGTCTTTCCAGGAAAAGGCGACGCTGCCGGTCTGGCCGTCCCGGGAAAGCAGGCGGGCCTCCAGCCCCATCGCGCTGACGAGCGGGAGATTGTCCGGATTATACAAGGTAAGGACATCGTCTTTCCAGCGCTTGGCATTTCCGATCACGCATTTCCAGACACATTTATTTGTCTGCGCGAACGAAAGGTTGTATTCGTTCGGCGTTTCGGGCTGCAGGCAGAAAATTTCGATATGGGCCCCGGTCGGGCGCTGGAAATGCAGACGGGCAGGAACGACCTTCGTATCGTTGAAGACCATGATGGCCTCTGAAGGCAATTCCTCCGGAATCTGTCGGAAGATGCGATCCTGAATGCGTCCATTCTGATAGACAAGCAATTGGGAAGCATCCCGCTCCGGAAGCGGATATTTGGCAATCCGCTCATCCGGGAGCGGATAGTTGTAATCATCTATTCTGATTTCTGGTATCATTCCGTCAGTTTTCTTGTCACGCAACAAGTGCGTGAGATTTTAAAATTTCCGCAAAATTACACATTCCCCGAGAAATATTGAAATTTAACAATGAGACCGGGATCGTGGTTGACAGGCAGAACCCCATTCGAGAATACGTCCTGTTTACACCGTTACATTTTTTCAAATTCATCTCATTTTGTGAAATTTACTTTTGTATACAAATCTTGTAAATTCACAATTCAGATTATTTATTTTTGTAAAATAAGAAAATGTTATATAGTATTAGCGCTATCGTTATATTATTGTAAATCAGTTAGTATACGTATAGTATTCTGATATAATACTTAAACTGAATTTTGTAAATCGCAAAACCAGACTCGTCTGTCTGGATAAATTTTCTTATGATTATTATATTATTATATTATAAATCAGCAAAATAAACATAATGAACTAAAGTAACAATTAAGTGATTTAGCTGTTTTTAACTCCCCTCCCCTTCCTCTGGTCTGTTTTATTTTGATTTGTAAATCCTGCTTTTATTCGCTACATTTGTAAAGCAATCTGTCAGAATTATGAACACAAGACTGGAACAGTTTATCGCTGCCGAAAACATCAGCCAAGCCGAATTCGCCGACACCATCGGCGTCGCCCGTGCCAGCGTATCCCATATCCTCGCGGGACGGAACAAGCCCAGCTATGATTTCATAACGGGAATGATGGCACACTACCCTCGTCTGAATATGGAGTGGCTGCTGGCCGGGAAAGGCAAGATGTACAAGGATCCTGTCGTTCGACCGGTTGAAACGGTTCCTGATCCGGAAGAAGAACCGCAGCCGGATCTTTTCTCCGAGACATCGCCCCGAGAATCGCAAAATCCTGCCCCGTCGGACGGGACGGAAGGAAATACTGCAGCCACAGCGATGAACGCAAAGCCGGATAATGTATTCCAATCAATTGACAATCAGAGAAAAATAACGAAAATTATCGTGTTTTTCGACGACAATACCTTTCAGGAAATAGGATAATTTATCATTCTTTTTGTACCTTTGTCCTCACAGACAACCGCGGACATGTACAAATTCTTCATCCGACCTATCCTGTTCCGGTTCAATCCGGAATTTGCCCATCAACTGACGATGCGTTGCCTCAGGTTGCTCCGGAAGCTTCCGCTCGCCCGCAACCTGGTCCGTTTCTTTTACAAACGGAACTATCCCTCCCTGGAACGGGAAGTCTTCGGGATCCGGTTCCCCAATCCGGTCGGTCTGGCCGGCGGACTGGACAAGAATGCGGATTCCTACAATGAGCTCTCGCATTTCGGTTTCGGATTCATTGAAATCGGTTCCCTGACTCCGAAGGCGCAGCCCGGCAACCCGAAACCCCGCCTTTTCCGGCTGACCAAGGATCAGGCGCTCATCAACCGCATGGGTATCAACAACAAAGGTGTCCTTCAGGCCATCAGGAATCTCAAGACATACCGTCCGCAGGTCATCATCGCCGCCAATATCGCCAAGAATACGACTTCCGAAACACAGGAACAGGTCAGCCGGGATTACGATTACGCTTTCTCGATGCTCTACGAGTTCGTCGATTTCTTTGTCGTCAATGTTTCCTGTCCCAACGTAGAAGGTCTGACGAGCCTGCAGGATATTTCTTATCTATCTGATATCATGGACGTTATCCTTGATAAACGGATGAACATGGACGCTTACAAGCCCATCCTGATCAAGATCTCGCCCGACATCTCGCATGCCCAGGTCGATGAAATCCTCGATTATGCCATGCGGAATGGCGTCGACGGTATCATCGCCGGCAATACGACGCGGTCCCGGGACGGTCTGACAACGTCTCCCCAGAAAGTCGAAGCAATCGGCAAAGGCGGTCTTTCCGGTGCGCCGCTGTATGAAAAGAGCCTGGCCATGGTCCGTTACCTGGCCGGGAAGACGGAGGGGAAACTGCCCATCATCGGAACAGGCGGCATCATGACACCGGAGCAGGCACGGGAAATGCTGGCGGCAGGCGCCTCCCTGATTGAAATCTACACCGGATTTATCTATGAGGGACCCGGTTTCCCCAGAAAAATCCTTAAATATCTAAACAACAATCCCTTATGATCAAAGCTTCCATCTGTACGATCGGCGACGAGATCCTGATCGGACAGATTGTCGACACGAATTCTTCCGAAATATCGCGTGCCCTCGGTTCCCTGGGCATCCGCGTAACCCGGATGGTCTCCATTGCAGACGACCACCAGGCCATCATCCAAAGCCTGACCCGGGAACTGGAGACCAATGACATCGTCATCTCCACCGGCGGCCTCGGACCGACCAAAGATGACATCACCAAGGCCGCCTTGGCAGAAATGAGCGGCTCGACCCATTATGTAGAGCATCCCGGTCAGCTGGCGAAAGTCTATGAGATCCTGCATGCCCGCGGCCTGGACGTATTGGACATCAACCGGGCGCAAGCCCTGGTCCCCGATACCTGCGAAGTCATTGTCAATCAATTCGGAACAGCCCCTATCATGGTTTTCCGCTTCCCGGAAAGCCGCTTCGGCCATCCGGCCGTCCTCTATTCCATGCCGGGTGTCCCGTTCGAAACCACCAACGCCCTGCCGGACGTCATGGAGGACATCCGTCGCCATCACCGGCTGACGGCCATCTATCACCGGAATGTCATGACCTATGGCATGGCCGAATCCGCCCTGGCGAAAAAAATCGAATCCTGGGAAGATTCCCTGCCGGAAGACATGCACCTGGCTTACCTGCCGAATCCGCTCACAGGCGTGCGTTTGCGCCTTTCGATATACGGAGGTGCGGAGGAAGAGGAAAAATCGCGTACAGAGGCTGAAATCGACCGTTTGAAGGCCATTTTGGGTGACGTAATCTATGCAGATGGAGACGATACGCTGGAACATGCCCTGGGGGCTATCCTGAAAGCGCATGGAAAGACGCTTTCCGCGGCGGAATCCTGCACCGGCGGAGAGATTTCGCACCTTATCACGACCGTTCCTGGATCATCCTCCTACTACCTCGGATCCGTCACCTCGTATGCGGTTCCCGTCAAGGTCAAGGTTCTGGGTGTTCCGCAGGAGACCATCGACCGCTGCGGCGTCGTCAGCAGCGAGGTGGCTGCCGCCATGGCGGAAGGAGTCCGGAAACTGACCGGAAGCGACTACGCCGTCGCAACGACCGGCCTGGCCGGCCCGGGTGGCGGAGACGGAGTCAATCCGGAGGGTACGGTATGGGTCGCAGTGGCGACGCCGAAGGCTACCCTGACGAAAAAATACCAGTACCACAACGACCGGAAACGCAATATCCAGCGTTTTGCGGCCTCTGCGTTACATTTTTTACTGACGGCTGTTAAATCAGATTTATCTATTTAGAAATCAGCAAGGGAAACAAAATTGTTTATTCTTCAAACATTTTTGTTAACCCTCATTTATCCCTTTTGAGAAGGTCTCGGCAGCCCGCATGACGCGGAGAAAATTGCCGCCGGCGACCTTCTCAATTTCCATTTCTGAATATCCCCTTTCCCGCATTTCGCGGAAGATGATTCCGATCTTCGAAACGTCCTCCAGACCGGCCGGAGGAACGGCGATCCCATCGAAATCGGACCCGATTCCGACATGATCGATGCCGGCAACCCGGACAGCATGATCGATATGGTCCACGACAACTTTATAGGAAGGCCGGTCCAGTGCAAGCAGGCGGTCCTGCACACGGTGCCAGGCAGCCACCTTTTCCGGATCGGAAGGATCAGCGATGAAGGCCGCCTCCAATTGTTCCCCTTCATCGGACAGGCCGGACGCAGCCAGCACCTCCGGGAAGGAGTCGGACAGGAAACAAGGATAGAAATTGATCTGGATGACACCGCCGTTCTCCGCCAGGGCACGCAGCATGTCATCCGACATGTTCCGCCGATGGCCACACAGCGCCCGGCAGCAGGAATGGGTCGATACCACCGGCACTTTCGAGTAGCGGATGCAGTCGTAGAAAGTCTCATCCGACACATGGGCGACGTCGATCAGCATGCCGAGCCGGTTCATTTCCGCGACGACTTCCCGGCCGAAGGGACTGAGCCCGTGCCAGGTCTTCCCTTCCGCTGCGGAATCGGCAATGGCATTGTCGCCATTGTGCGTCAGCGTCATGTAGCGGACGCCCATCCGCCAGAACAGCCGCAGCAAAGCGAGGGACTGTTGGATCGGGGCTCCGTTTTCCATGCCCAGGAGAATGGATACCAGGCCTTTCGCATGGTTTTCCAGGATCTGGTCCGCACGGAACGCCATCGATACCTGGTCTGGATGGGCTTCGACCGCGTCATATACGCCGGCCATCATCTCCAGCGCCGCACGGGTCGCCGCGTCCGGAGACAGTTCCTTCGAAGTGTACAGGGCGAAAAAAGAGGCGCCGACTCCCCCGCGCACCAGTTTGGGGAAATCGACGTGTCCGTAAGCGTTGTCTACCCCCAGGTCCCGCAGACGCACGATCTGGGAAGGCGTATCGCAATGGGAATCAAGGATCAACATGCAATTATCTCCGCTTGGATCCCGTATAATGCATCAGCGTGGAAGAGATGATGTTGACCACTTCGATCTGCGGCTTTCCGTCGAAGATGACGCTGCTGTTGCCCTTGAGGTCGACCTTCAGCGTATCGTAGACGTTGACATAGATCTTGCTGGCATTGGCCATGACCAGGTCGGCCGTCTGCAGCGGCGCGCTGATCAGATCCAGTTCGGACGTTCCCTTCCCATCGTGACGGATGGTCTCCGCCGATCCGTTCATCGAAACCTTGGCAGAGTTCTGGCTGGTGGAAACGATGTCGCCGGTATCCCCGGTAAGGGAAATGGCGGAAGAACCGGAAGCATCGATGTTCAGCCGGTCAGACTGAAGGACCATGTTGACCAGGGCCGATTTTTCCGTCTTGATGGAGATCTCTTCCGCATTGACCGTCAGGGTGGCATTGGCATCCTTCCCCGCCGTCACCGAACAGACATCCGCATCGACGATCAGGTCGGAGAGCTTGGCCTTGCCGGTCATGACGAGCGTGAAACGGGCGGGATCGATATGTCCGCCGTTGCCGTTGAACACGGCATTGTCATTCAAGGTCAGGCCCGAGAAGAAAGGCGCATACACCGTCGCCTTCAGCACCGGTTTCGGCGCTTTGCGGCCCGTATAGGTCTTTTTCAGTTCGGATGACATCCCTTTCCGGTTGAAATCCACATACAAGGTCTGACCCGTCACATAGACGCTGATCAGGTCCGACAGGACTGTATCATAGGTCCAGACGACCTTGTATGCGTCGGATACCTGGTACGTCACTTCAAAATCATCGCTCACTTCGATATTGTCGAAGGAGACGAAATCATTGGTCTTGGTCGTCGTCTGGGACTGCGCTTGCGCAACCAGTGCGGCGAACAAGGCGGCCACGAAAGTCATCCATTTCTTTGCCATAATCAAAACTATTTAATTATCAATGCTTTCCATTAATTTTTCCCACTCGGCGGTCTGGGCGTCCATATCCCGCTTGCATTCCAGGTAAGTCCGGGTCAGTTCCATGATGTCATCCGACGGACCCGGAGCCGCCAGCACGGTCTCGATCTGTTTCATGCGCTCCTCGGCCTTTCCGATCTCCTTTTCCAGGAAATCGATCCGGTTGCGGATCTTGCGCTCTTCCTTGGAAACAATCTTCCGCTGGTTGTATTCCTGCCGGGAAGCACTTTCCTGCGGCTGTGCGGGAACTTTGCTCTCCGGCTGATAGCGGCGTTCCAATTCCTGCAGGGATTCCAGACGGCGCCTGTCCAGGAAGTCCTGCACCGTGCCCAGATGCTCCTTGACCGTCCCGTCACGGAATTCATACATCTTGTCTACCAGGCCGTCCAGGAAATCCCTGTCGTGGGATACTACAATCAAAGTGCCATCATACGATTTCAGCGCCTGTTTGAGGATATCTTTCGACTTGATGTCCATATGGTTGGTCGGTTCATCCAGGGCCAGCAGGTTGTAAGGCTGCAGCATCAGCTTCGCCATGCCCAGCCGGGCCCGCTCGCCGCCGCTCAGGACGGAGACCTTCTTGTCGATGTCCTCGCCGCGGAAAAGGAACTGCGCCAGGATATCACGCAGTTTCATGCGGATATCCCCGACCGCAATGCGGTCCAGCGTGCCGAAGACCGTTTCATTCCGGTCCAGGATATCTTCCTGGTTCTGAGCGAAATAACCGATCTGGACATTGTGTCCGGTCCGAACTTCACCTGCCGCCGGCGGCATCTGTCCCATGATGATGCGCATCAGGGTCGTCTTGCCCTCTCCGTTGCGGCCGATCAGGGCGACCTTCTCTCCCCGCTTGATTTCGATATCCGCATGCCGGAAAACGACTTTCTGCGGATAGGCGGCTTCCAGATCCGTTGCCTTGAAGACGATGTCCCCCGAACGCGGCGCCGGCGGGAACTTCACCGTCAGCGTAGCATGGTCCGTCTCATCGATCTCGATCCGGTCCAGCCGCTCCAAGGCCTTGATCCGGGACTGGACCTGGTTGGATTTGGTCGGCTTGTACCGGAATTTCGCGATGAAATCTTCCGTCTTTTCGATCATCCGCTGCTGGTTTTCATAGGCGGCCTCCTGCTGGGCCATCCGTTCCTCGCGGAGTTCGACATATTTGCTGTACGAGACCTTGTAGTCGTGGATGTGTCCGAGCAGGATCTCCACGGTCCGGTTGGTCACGTTGTCCAGGAAGCGGCGGTCATGCGAAACCAGCATGAGGGAGCCGCGATAGGCTTTCAGGTATTGCTCCAGCCATTCGATCGACTCGATGTCCAGGTGGTTGGTCGGCTCGTCCAGCAACAGGACATCCGGACGCGTCAGCAGGATCTTGGCCAATTCAATCCGCATGTTCCAACCTTGACTGAAAGTTTCGGTCGGACGGCTGAAGTCACTGTCCTTGAACCCCAAACCGATGAGGACTTTTTCCGCCTGGACCCGTGGCGGCTCCGCATGGTCCAGTGCGAGGACATCATTGATCTCACCCAGCCGGGCAATCAGTTCCGCATAGGCGTCCGACTCATAATCCGTCCGCTCGGCCAGTTCCTTGTTGATTTCTTCCAGTTCCGCTTCCAAGGCGAACATCGCTTCAAAAGCGGTCATCGTCTCGTCCATGACGGAACGGCCCCGGTGATGCTCCATGATCTGCGGAAGATACCCGACATGGATGTGGTTCGGCATGTCGATGTGGCCGGAGGTCGGACTCTGCAGGCCGCAGATCAGTTTCATGACCGTAGACTTCCCCGCACCGTTCTTGCCGACGAGACCGATCTTGTCGCTCTCGCTGATATGGAAACTGATGTTGTCCAATAAGGTAAAACCGCCGTATGAGACGGTCAGATTATTGATTGAAATCATTCCGTTTCAGCAGGTTTATTCTTACAGACGAGGATGGAGAACTCATACAGCGCGTAGAGCGGTATGCTGAGGACGAACATCGATACAGGATCGGAAGGCGTGATCAGGGCAGAAATGATCATGATGACGACGACAGCGTACCGGCGGCCATTGCGCAGCATCTGGCGGTCGACGATGCCCAGATGAGACAGGACGACGGCGACCGTCGGAAACTCGAAGACGATGCCGATCAGGAAGACCATCGACGTGAACATCGAAATATAGGAGTTCAGGGAGATGGTATTGACGACACTGTCACTCACCGTATAGTTCATGAAAAACATCAGGCAGACCGGGAGGACGATGCAGTACCCGACGACGACGCCCATGTAAAACAGGACCGTCGACATGCTGAATGCCTTGCGGACCGCCCGGCCTTCATTCTCATAAAGGGCGGGAGCGATGAACTTCCAGATTTCGTAGACCAGATACGGAAAGCCGATGATCAGCGCAGCCAGGACGGACATCTTCAGATGGACGAAGAACTGGGCGGAGACATCGATGTTGATCAGTTCCATCGAGAAATCAAGCCCCAGCCAGCGGTACAGGAAGAAATCCGGCTGTGCCGGCCAGAGAACGATACGGAAAAGCGGCTCCTTGATACACAGGAAAACGATGGAAATGGCAACGACAGCGGCGGCCGAGCGGAACAATGTCCCTCTCAGCACGTCCAGATGGTCCCAGAAGGACATCTCCTCCTGTCCGGCCATCCGCTATTCCTCTTTCTTTCCGGTCGGGGCAGAATCGATTTCCTTCTTGATGTCGGCGACTTCTTTCTCGACCTCGTTCATCCCTTCCTTGAAACTCTTGACGCCCTTGCCCAAGCCTTTCATGAGTTCCGGAATCTTTTTACCTCCGAAAAGAAGGAGGACGATCAATACGATGGCAACCAGTTCCCAGGTGCCGATAAACAACGGGTACATCATCTTATCTGTCGTTTAAACGTGATTCAATCAAACGGGCCAATTTTTCCGGACAGCGGGTGGGATGACCGGTCTCCTTGTTCAGGAAACCCAGCACGACCTCCCCTTCGACACAGAGATCGCCATGCTGGTTCCGGACAGCCTGCCGGATGACCAGCTTGGCCATCGGAACCGATTCGATGGCGGCGGAAACAGTCAGGACATCCCCCATCTTCGCCGGCCGTTTGTAGTGGCAGGAAACGGAGACGACAGGGATCGTCACACCTTCTTCCTCGCACCGTTCGATCGGATATCCGCCATCGGCCATCATGCCGTTCCGGGCACATTCGAAGTAACGGATATAATTGGAGTGGTGTACGATTCCCATCTGGTCCGTTTCGTAGTAACGAACCGGGAATGAAGTCTCAAAAAACATCATCTTGCCGTCAAATAATGGTCCAAATGAGAGATAACAAAAATGTTATCACTTTCAACAAATTTGTTTTATTAACTATTCCTCAGTGCTTTAAGCTGAGATTCATAACTTTCAATCTTGGAAAGGGAATCGGCTTCTTTTTTCCGCTCATTGGCGATGACCGCCTCGGGTGCATGGGCCGTAAAGCGCTCGTTGGAGAGTTTCGCCCGTACGCCCGCCAGGAATTTCTGCTGGTATGCCAGCTCTTTTTCCAGCTTGGCGATTTCCTCTTCCACATTGACCAGACCGGAAAGTTCGATGAACATTTCAACCGTCCGGACCATGAAGGAAACGCCGGCGGCGGAGCCGAAATCTTCGACGGTCGTCACGGAAGAAAGGTTCGCCAGTTTCTCGACCACCGGCAGGAAGGACGGATCGAACCCTTCCTTGCACTTCAGGGCGAGAGACTCCTTGGGAGCGATTCCCTTCTGGTTGCGGATGCTGCGGATTCCGTTGACGGCTTCCTGGGCCATTTCAAATTTCACCAGGACATCGGCATCATACGGCTGGACTTTCGGACTGGGCGCATACATGATGGTCTCGTCTTCCGCACGGTCACTGATGGCATGCCAGAGTTCTTCGGTGATGAACGGCATGACCGGATGGATCATCTTCAAAAGCGTTTCGAAGAAACCGAGGGTCGCATCATAGGTCTTCTTGTCAATCGGTGAAGGCTGGCCGTCCACATAGGCCGGCTTGATGATTTCCAGGTACCAGGAGCAGAAATCATCCCAGAACAATTTATAGATCGCCATCAGGGCATCAGAGATGCGGAACTTGGAATAATGGTCTTCCACCGTCTCGACGACCTGATTCAGCTTATTCTGGAACCACTTGACTACAATAGCGTTGGCCGCACTAGGCTCAAGCGTTTCATCAACTTTCCAACCCTGGATGAGCCGGAAGGAATTCCAGATCTTTCCACAGAAATTGCGGCCTTGTTCCACCTGGCTCTCATCATAGAAGATATCGTTGCCGGCAGAGGCGCAGAGCAACATGCCGATACGGACGGCATCCGCGCCGTACTTGGCGATCAGGTCCAGCGGATCCGGCGAGTTGCCAAGGGTCTTGGACATCTTCCGACCGAGTTTGTCACGGACGATACCGGTGAAATAGACATTGGAGAAAGGTTCCTTCCCCATGAACTCCTCACCCGCCATGATCATGCGGGCAACCCAGAAGAAAATGATGTCCGGTCCCGTCACAAGGTCATTGGTCGGATAGTAATAGGCCAGATCCTTGTTCGGCTGATGGTCCGGATGGCCGGGTTTCTGGGGGTCGAAAACGGAAATCGGCCAGAGCCAGGAACTGAACCACGTGTCGAGGACATCTTCGTCCTGCCGCAGGTCTTCCGCACGCAGGGAAGGATCGATGGCCTGCGCAGCAGCCAGGGCCGCTTCCGGTGTTGACTCGACAACATATTGTCCGTCAGGGAGATAATATGCCGGGATACGCTGGCCCCACCAGAGCTGGCGGGAGATGCACCAGTCGCGGGCGTTCTCCATCCAGTGGCGGTAGGTGTTCATGTAACGGTCCGGAATCAGGCGCGTCCGGCCGCTCTCGACCGTTTCAAGAGCCATCTTGGCCAGTTCGCCCATCTTGAGGAACCACTGGGCGGACAACTTCGGTTCGATGACGGCGTCCGTACGCTCGGAATAACCGACCGGAGAGATATACTCCTCGACCTTGAGCAGGTTGCCGGCTTCTTCCAGCATCTTGACAATCTTCTTGCGGGCCACGAAGCGGTCCTCCCCTACGAGGATCTGCGCTTTTTCGTTGAGTTTGCCGTGGTCGTCGATGATCTCCAGAACCGGCAGGTTGTGACGGAGGCCGATTTCATAGTCGTGGACGTCATGGGCAGGGGTCACCTTGAGGCAGCCGGTACCGAAGTCCATCTCGACATAACTGTCCTCGATCACGGGGATTTCCCGGTTGATCAGCGGGATCAGCACTTTCTTGCCCCGGAGCCAGTGATGGCGTTCGTCCGCCGGGTTGACACAAATGGCGGCATCCGCCATGATGGTCTCCGGACGCGTCGTGGCGATAACCAGGTACTGGTCCGTCGGATGTCCCTGACCATCAGAGATATAATACTTCAGATGATAGAAATGGCTCTTCGTATCCTTGTGGATGACTTCGTCGTCGCTGACGGCCGTCAACGCCTCCGGATCCCAGTTGACCATGCGGACACCTTTATAAATCCATCCTTTTTTGTAGAAATAGACGAAGGTGTTGATCACGGCTTCGGAAAGGTCGGGATCCATCGTGAAACGGGTACGGTCCCAGTCGCAGGAAGCACCGAGCTTGCGGAGCTGCTTGAGGATGATGCCGCCGTGCTCTTCTTTCCATGCCCAGGCGTGCTGCAGGAACTCTTCCCGGGTCAGATCCTCCTTGGAAATGCCCTGCGCCTTCAGTTTGGCGACAACCTTGCTCTCCGTCGCAATGGACGCATGGTCCGTTCCCGGTACCCAGCAGGCATTTTTGCCGTCCATGCGCGCCTTACGGATCAGCACGTCGTTGAGCGTGTTGTTCAGCACATGGCCCATGTGCAGGATACCCGTGACATTCGGCGGGGGGATGACGATCGTATACGGTTCTCTCTCATCGGGTTCCGAATGAAAGAATTTTTTCTCCAACCAGTAATTGTACCATTTGTCCTCGACGAGGCTGTGGTCGTATTTTGCGGAAAGATCCATTTTTGTCTCCGATATTAATATTCAACTTCACATTAACTTACAAAAGTACGTATTTTTTGTTAATTTTGCGATACCTAATACCGATTCTGAAGATATGGAAGAAAAGAAACAAAACCCGATCAGCCTGGAGATCAAACCGGAAATTGCAAAAGGAACGTACTCCAACCTGGCGATTATCACCCATTCCCGCAGCGAATTCATCGTGGATTTCGCGACCATGCTGCCCGGTCTCCCGAAACCGGAAATCGGCAACCGCATCGTCATGACGCCGGAACATGCAAAACGGCTCCTCAACGCCCTGCAGGACAATATCATCAAATACGAAAACCAGTTCGGCATCATTGACCTGGACGGTCCGAAAAACGGTGGAATCGACCTGGGCAGTTTCGGCCCGTTCGGCGGAAACAACAACGGTCCAAAATCATAACAGCATGGATTTCAGCAAGATCAAGGCATTTACCTTTGATGTTGACGGGGTTTTCACGAATGGCGGAGTCTTCTGCGACCTGCAAGGAGAACTGTACCGGACATTTGATGCGAAGGACGGTTTCGCCATCCGGATGGCCTGCATGAACGGTTACCCGGTCGGCATCATCACCGGCGGCCGTTCCGTATCCATCCGGGAACGGTTCCGCACCAGCGGCGTTCCGACAGACGATGTCTACCTGGGATCCCGGGACAAGGTCGAAGACTTCGACCGGTTCTGCCGGCGTCACGGCCTGCAGCGCGATGAAGTCCTGTTTATCGGAGACGATATTCCGGACATCCCGGTCCTGGCCGTCTGCGGATGCGCAGTCTGCCCTTCCGATGCCGTTCCTGAGGTACGGGAAACCTGCGATTTTATTTCCGACTGCCCCGGCGGCCGCGGCTGCGTCCGGCAAGTCGTCGAAACCGTCATGAAATCGCAAGGGACCTGGAACTTCAACGTGGCCGAATATAAACGCAGATTCTGAGCCATGGATTTGCACGGCAAGAAAATCATCCTGGGAAGCAATTCTCCGAGAAGGAAAGAGTTGCTGGCCGGCTTAAGCATTGATTTTACAGTAGATACCGGAAACAACTTCAAGGAAACCTTCGATCCCGGCACGCCGCATATGCAAGTACCGGTCCTGATGTCCGAAGGGAAATCCGCCGGTTTCCACCGACCGCTGGAAGAGGATGAAATCCTGATCACTTCCGATACGATGGTCCTATGCGGCACGGAGATTCTCGGTAAACCGGCGGACAAGGCCGAAGCGTTCCGGATGCTCCGCCTGCTGTCCGGCAGGGACCATCAGGTCGTCACGGCCGTCACGCTCCGGGATGCCCGGAAGATGGAGACGGTATCCGATACCGCCCACGTCTGGTTCCGTGAACTGACAGATGCAGAGATCGAATGGTACATCGACCGTTACAAACCTTTCGACAAAGCAGGAGCCTATGGTATCCAGGAGTGGATCGGCTATATCGGCATCACCCGCATCGACGGCTCCTTCTACACGATCATGGGCTTCCCTGTCCATGTCGTCTATAACATGCTGCATCGCTTCATCTGAGGCTGGAAAAGGCATAAATAAAAAAGGAGAAACTTGACAGACAAGTTTCTCTTTTTTTTCATGAGCTTTGACGCGTCACGCGTGAATGCTCATACTAACCACATAATTAATAACACTAAAACTAATAACCAATGAGCTGCAAGTGGGAGAACCCCATCTGGAACTCGTTACAAAGGTACGGCTTTTCAGAAATCCTGCAAACTTTTTTTGATTAAAATTTTAAATATTTCCGCAAGTGATTATGTATACTGCTATTATTCAATATGTTACGTCAATATTAAAATGTAATTTTCGACTTTATTTTTCGGACTCAATTATCATAAAACGTTTTTTCAGAGGGACTATTTACTTCTAAAATGATTTAGTTTAAAATTTTAGTTACGATTTGTAAGCAAACGAAACAAATCCTTTGATTATTCATTATTGTTCTATACTTTTGTATGAAAAGATTATAAGTCTCCATGGTGCAGGAAATGTATCAATTACCGGAAAAATATGCCGCAGACCCCGCTCAGCGGACGGTTATCGGACTGGAGAAGGGGTACCATCTGGTCCTGGCGCCTCCGGGCTGCGGAAAGACCGACATCCTGGCGGAACGAATCGCCCGGGCGCTGGCCGACGGATTCAGCCCGGCCGAGATGTTGTGCCTCACGTTTACGAACCGGGCGTCACGCGGCATGCAGGAGAGAGTCGGCCGAAGGCTGGACGGTAAGGTGGAGGACCTGTTTATCGGCAATATCCATCGATTCTGTTCCCGGTTCCTGTACCAGAACGGAGTGATTGCCCAGGCCAGTTCCCTGCTGGATGACAACGACACCCTCAGCATTATCGAAGAACTGCTGGGAAAAGAAGAAGTCCTGGACGGCCTCTCGTTCGACGAAAAGGACGGGTATCTGCGCATTGCCCGGATCCAGCATATCTGCGAACAGTTCCGCTGCGGCCATGAACGGGCCCTGATCCTGGGTGCCGAGGCTTTCCCCGGCAAGGAAGTCGCTTCTCTTTGCAAATTCTACGGGAAGGATTACAGCCGCACCGCAGTCCTCGAACTGTATGAACAGATGGAGACATGGCTCGCCGCAGACCGTCCGAACGAACATCTTGCCGCCGTTGCGCAGCTCCTGCTCAACGCCCGCCGCTACCGTGATTACAAACGCGCCAACGGCCTCCATGATTTCGACGACCTCCTGCTGATGACCTATGACCATGCGAAATCCCACCCGGACGAGATTCCGCACTATCGTTGGATCCAGATCGATGAAGTCCAGGACCTGAGCCCATTGCAACTGGCTATCGTTGATGAATTTACTGAGAAGAACGACCCGTGCGTCGTCTACCTGGGCGATGAGCAGCAGGCCATTTTCTCTTTCATCGGCGCGAAGTTGGAGACGCTCGAAGGTCTCCGTACGCGCTGCTCCGGCCGGATCCATCATCTGTACAACAACTACCGTTCTCCCCAATACCTGCTGGACGTGACCAATACCTTCGCCAGCCGGGAACTGGACGTGGATCCGGCCCTGCTTCCGGCATCGGACCGCAACGAGATGCCGGGACCGGACGACCTGACCATCCGGCACGCCCCCGACAAGGATGACGAATATACCCTGGCCGCTTCCCTGGCCGCCCGTTTTTCAGAATCGGGACGCACGGCCGTCCTGGTTCCGTCCAACAACGATGCGGAAGAAATCAGCGGACGGCTGGACAAGGCGGGGATCCGGCATTTCAAGATCTCCGGAAGCGACATCTTTTCATCGCCCCGGATCCAGTTGCTGCTCTCCCACCTCAACGTCTGCCTGAATCCGGCCGGCTTCCTGGCCTGGTCCCGCATTTTCAGCCACCTCGGCGTCTTCAAGACCCAGGCGGCAGCCCGGTCGTTCCTCCGGGAACTCGAACGGGCCCGGCTATCCCCTGTCGACTTGCTGCAACATCCCGGCGGATCGGCCCTTTCCGCCTTTGTCAGGGATTGGGAGGAAAAGGATCTTGTCATTTTCGATACGGAGACAACCGGACTGGATGTCATTCACGACGACATCGTGCAGATTGCGGCCATCAAGGTCCGCAAAGGATCCATCGTCAGCCGGTTCAACTGTTTCCTCCGGACGGAGCGTCCGATTCCCGCCCTGCTGGGAGACCAGCCCAATCCCCTTCCGGCTGCTTATGCCGCAGCCCGGCCGCTGCCCCGCCCCGAAGGGCTCCATGCCTTCCTGGATTTCGCCCAAGGCTGTTCCCTGCTCGGCCACAACGTCCGTTTCGACCGGGCTATCCTGGACACCAACCTACGCAGGGATGCGGGAATCCGGGACCTGGATGCGCGCTTCCCCATCTTTTATGACACGCTGACGTTCGCCCGCCTGACCGATCCGGATGCAGACAGTTACCGGCTGAAAGACCTGCTGGAGCGATGGGGACTTGAGGGTGAGAATTCCCATCTGGCAGACGACGATATCCTGGCGACCCTTTCCGTCGCCCGGCACTGCCGGGAAACGGCCGAACCTGTCATTCAGGGCCAGACGGCCTGCCTGGAGACCTGCCCGCTGACGGCTGCCGCCTTCCGTTCCGCCTACCTGGATGCCTGGCGCCACACCCGGGAGACGCTGCTGGAGCCGGCCCCGGAGGATGGCTGGCCGGCCCTCGCCCATGAATTGAAATGGCTGTACCTGCATTTCCTGGAGCGGAAAGCCATCTCCCGCGAACCCAAGTTAAGATACATCCTGCAGTTCCTGCGTCAGGAAGTCGTCGACATTCCGTCGGAGCCCCTGCTGCTGGAGCAACTGCAGAACCATATCATGGACCTGAACACCTACAAGGAAGCCGACCTGTGCGACAGCCGGACCATCGGAGAGAACCTGTTCATTTCCACGGTCCACAAGGCCAAGGGCCTGGAATTTGACAATGTCCTGGTCTTCGACGTAACGGAAGGGACCTATCCGTTTTTCATGAGCCAGACGCCGGCGGCCGTCAAAGAGGATGCACGGAAATTCTACGTCGCCCTCTCGCGAGCCCGACGCAGGCTCTGCCTGCTGTATTGCGAGAAGGTAAAAGGCATTTCCCGGCGGGGTTTCCCGTATGAAATGGAGCGGGAGCCCTCCCCATTCCTCCGTTCCATCCGCCATTTCTTCACCGAAAAACCATAAAAAAGTCTCCGCTCTTCCGGGCGGAGACTTCGTCAAAAGGTAATGACGGTCTTTATTTGACGGCTTTCAGACCGTTTTCAATCTGACTGGCGATTCCCTGCCAGTGTGCTTTCGTGATAGCGTCCGAAGACTTGGCCTTGGCCGCTCTCTTCTGGATATCCATGAGCTGGGCAGTCACCAGGGCACGGGCATCGGTCGTCGCGGAAGCGGCACCTGTCACCGTTTCAAGTGCTGCGGTCACATAGCGGCGCTGCAGATAACGGCGGTAACTGTCGACGGCCTTTCCCTTACCCAGTTCTTCGAAGATCATTCCGGTCAGGTCGGAGAGATACTCTTCCGGCTTGTAATTGGAGGCGTCATGCTGGGCGAAACTGCCCAGACGGTTCAGCTTGCCGGTATTCAGCAGGTTGGTTGAACTGATGACATTGTTGACCAGGGTATACAGGTAGCTGTCCGGATTATCGGAGAAGGTATAGATGTACGGAACATCGACCAACCAGGACGGTTTCTTGAAAAGATTGTCATTCAGGAAATTCAGGGCTTTCTTCTGGCGATCCTTCGGAACGGCCTCATAGACGGGACCTTCCTGTTCGATGCTCTTGTACGTCACGAAACGTCCGCCGATGTTGGCGGAGACATGGCCCATGTAGCGGTTGTACTGGCCGACCAGCGCCTCGTACATACGGCGGGCATTGGTATACTGGTTGGCTTCCTCCGCATTCCACTCCGGCAGGAGGCCGATGATGCGCTGGAGGTTCTTGATACCGTAGGAACTGGCGAGGACGGCGTCGTCGCCGAGGTCTTCGCGCTGGGCGCGCGGATCGTTGTCGTTGCCTTCACCGCCGAACCACAGGCGCGGATTCAACGCCAGGCGTTCGATGATCACCTTGTTCCAGTACAGCTGGTCCTCCTTCGGGGTCTTCAGGTACGTCGGTTTGTAACCGAATTCGATCGCCCACTTGTCATAGTCGTTGATGCGCGGATACAGGCCGGCCTTGGTGATGCCGTCCTCCGGCTGGGCCACATAGTTGAAACGGGCGTAGTCCATGATACTGACGGTATGGCCGTTCTTCTCGACCCATTCCTTGTTGCGGAGGTTCTCGACCGGAGTCTTGCTGCTGGAGCCCATGTTGTGGCGCAGGCCGAGGGTATGGCCGACTTCGTGGGAAGAAACGAAACGGATCAGGTCGCCCATCAGTTCTTCGTCGTAGACCATCTTGCGGGCACGCGGATCGACGGCGCCGGCCTGGATCTGATACCAGTCGTGGACCAGGGTCATGACATTGTGGTACCAGCCGATATGGCTTTCGAGAATCTCGCCGGAGCGGGGGTCATGGACATTCGGGCCGTAGGCGTTGGCCGTCGGAGAGGCCAGGTAACGGATGACGGAGAAACGGGCGTCTTCCATGCTCATGTCCGGATTGTCCTCCGGCCACTCTTCGGCGTGGATCGCATTCTTCCAGCCGGCCTGCTCAAAAGCGACCTGCCAGTCGTTGACGCCGGCGATCAGGTACTTGCGCCACTGCTTCGGCGTAGCGGGATCGATGTAGTAGACAATCGGCTTGATCGGCTCGACCAGTTCGCCGCGTTTCTGCTTCTCCACATCCTCCGGACGGGCTTCCAGGCGCCAGCGGGCGATGAAGCGGACGCTTTCCACACCCTGCTGCTCATCGGAGAACTTGCTGTATCCGTCCGCGAAATAACCGACGCGGGCGTCGAAGAGGCGCTGCTGCATGGGTTTCTCCGGCAGCAGGACCATCGAGGTGTTCAGGACGAAGGTCACCGTTCCGGCTTCGTTGCCGGCCGGAAGGCCGCGGCTGCCGGTCACAGCGGCCGTCGCGCTCGGAGCGGAATAGTTGAAAGTCTTCGTAACGGTCACTTCCGTGTTGATCGGATAAGTGCGGATGCTGTTGATGAAGGAAGCATCGGACTTCACGCCGCCCAGATTGTAGGAACGTTTGGAGCGGCTCGGAAAGGAGAAGACCTGGGTGTCACCTTCGAAAAGGCTGGTCACCTTGACGCGGGTGCAGCCTTCGCTGCTTTCTTTCTCGGGCTTGAAGGAAGCGACAATCGGGTTCTCGGAACTGATCTTGACAGCCTTGGTAATGGCCTGGCCCTCGTCGGCATAGATGGTCAGGGCATCGGCGCGGAGCAGAAGGTTGCCGTTGACGGCTTTCTCCCAATAGATCATGACTTCATTGACTTCCTCACCACCATACTCGGAAGCACCCGGCGTATTGGAGACGAAACGGGTCACGGCCAGGATCCGGCGGCCGAGGAGGCTGTCCGGAATGTCGAAATACCAGTCTTTTTCATGCTGGGATACACCGAACAGACCGGGCTTGACGGTCAGTGCCGGAGCGGCTTCCTTTTCTTCCGTCTTATCCGGATCCGGTTTGGCCGGGGCGCCGGAGCGCTGGGCGAAAGCGACCGGTCCGGCCGCCATCATCAATGCCACAAAGGCGATTACAGCTTTTTTCATATCAAACAAAGATTATCATTGCACACAAACTCCGTCAAGATAAGCATTATTTTCGAAAGAGGGAACAAACCCGCTTTGGCAAACCCTTGAAAAGACGTAAAAATGGAAAAATCGGACGTTTCTGGAGGATACTGAAAACAAGAATCATTATCTTTGTGCCATCATTTTACCGGTATGACTGATTTTGCAGCGATCGATTTCGAGACGGCGAACGAATGCCCGAGCAGCGTCTGCAGCGTGGGCATCGTCGTCGTGCGTGACGAGGAAATCGTGGACCGGTTCTACAGCCTGATCCATCCGGAACCGGAGTACTACCAGTGGTTCTGCCGGCGGGTGCACGGGCTGGGGCCCGAGGACACGGAAGATGCTCCCGTCTTCCCCTCCGTTTGGGAAAAGGTCGAGCCCCTGATCGAGGGCCTGCCGCTGGTCGCCCACAATGCGAGGTTTGATTCGGGCTGCCTGAAAGCGGTCATGCAAGTATACCGGATGGACTATCCGGACTATGCGTTCTACGACACGCTCTGGGCTTCCAGGAAGCATTTCGGGCACAGTTTGCCGAATCACCAGCTCCAGACGGTCGCAGCGGCCTGCGGATATGACCTTACGAACCACCATCATGCCCTCGCCGATGCCGAGGCATGCGCTTATATTGCCATGAAACTGTTATAGGTTTCAGGGGAAAGCGGTCATTTTCCCGCTGAAAGATATTCTTTCAACGCTTCCACATACTGCTGGAAGGCTTCCTGTCCTGCCGGGGTGATCCGGCAGGTGGTGCGGGGCATCTTGCCTCTGAAGCCTTTTTCTACCGTGATGTATCCGGCCGAAGTGAGTTTGTCGATCTGAACGCTCAGGTTCCCGGAAGTGGCGCCCGTCTGTTTCTTCAGATAGGTAAAATCGGCTTCATCGGCCCCGGCCAGGATGGACATCACCGCCAGCCGGAGCTCGGAATGAAGGATCGGGTCTAACTTGGGGAACATGGCTACCTGTACTGAATCTTCATGATAAAGCCGGTCAAAAGCAGGAGGATGCCGCCCAGGGTGAAGATGAGAAGCTGCGCCTCACTCCTGACCAGCAGCGCAAATACGGCTCCGCCGATGCCCAGGAGGAATCCGGCGATGATGATGGGCCAATTCTTCAGCAGGACGCCGGAAATGCACTCGGCCAATCCCAGGAGGATGACGATCATGAGCGTGATGCGCATCGGGAGCAGGAAGACCGCGATGATACTGAGCGTGATGGAGAATACACCGAAAACAGACCACACGCCGCCGAGCATCTTGCTCACCTCATTCTGCGGCACGGCCGCATGGCCCTTCCCTATCAGGGCGGCGAGAGGATTGCCGATCACCGGCATGGCAAACCACAGGAAGTTCCACTGCGGTTTACCTGTGAAATGCCATAACAGATAAATGGCCAGGGACGTTGCGGTAAGCAGCACGCCCCAGAGGATGAAGTACTTTGCGCTGTTGCGGAGGATGTCCTTCCTGCTTCTGTTGAAGGATTCGGAGATGAGCTGAAGGCTTTCAGAAGCCGTCATTTCTTTGTTCTGTTCCATTGTATCAACTGTTTAACTGGTTTCGTAGCCAAGCGAAGCTGCGCAGTCTTCCTTAACCACGGTGCAAATATAAACAAGTTTATTTTATAAACCAAATTATTTGATACAAATCAAAAAAATAAGTATATTTGAGCCATGGAATACCTGTCAAAGCAACGATACGACGAGATATCGGCCGAGTTGAAACATCTGATCGGAGAGGTCTACCCCAAGGTAAAGGACGACCTGGCGGAGGCGCGTGCCCAGGGAGACCTGAGCGAGAATGCGGGATACCGGGAAGCACGGCGGATCCAAGCGAAAACCATCAGCCGGATCCGTTTCTTGCAGAAGGTCCTGGAACATGCCCGCGTCATCAACCCGGACGCCCTCCCCAAAGACAAGGTATGCCTTCTGAGCCGGGTCGAATTCACGAACCTCGCGACCAACACCCGCATGATATTTAAGATCGTCAGTCCGCATGAAATGGACCTCGAGGCGGGCAAGATCTCGCTGAAATCCCCGATCGGAGCCGCCTTGATGGGCAAGAAGGTCGGCGAAATTGCCGAAGCACAGGTGCCTTCCGGGACTCTGCGCCTGAGAATCGAAAGCATCACGCTCGACTGACGGGGCCGCAAGGGATTGTCTTTACCACTTTGCAAGGAAAGAAAATGTGCCCCGGAATAACGTCCAGAGCACATTTGAGAGGTGCCTAGCAGAGCTTTTTTCTTAATCAATTCTTTCCATTTTTAACGAGGTTATTATCATAATCGATTGAATATAAATTACATCCTAAAAAAGCTCCTAAAATCGAGTTAAACACAGACAACAATTTTCCGGGACAAATTCGGGACAACTTAAGATAATTATGCTTATCTTTGGACTGAATTATTAACGGGATTTGTTTATGTCAGTCACTTTCAAAATCAGGACCCGAAAGAAAGAAGGTCGAGCGCCGCTTGTTGCGCGCATTCTCAACAACAAGCTTCAGGTCGACATCCTTGTCGCCACAACGATTACTGTCGATGTTGCAAAGTTTACCGCATCTCCGACCGGCAGGCTGTACGCCAATTACATGAAGTCTCCTGAAGGAGTCAAGGTCAAAGAATTGACGGCGAGTGGAAAAGCCGCTCGTGTGAGACCCACTGAGCCGCGTCGCGTTTGACCCCGGATATTTTTTTAAGATTGACCCATATAAAGTCCTGGCCTGACGGGTCAATGTTATCGCGGCTTTACTTTACGCC
>Ga0256405_10001245_pt1 | contig 71497 bp, 63 predicted proteins | sample RumenRJG_02DNA_FD_189096 | JGI IMG/M metagenome (GOLD analysis project Ga0256405, IMG submission 189096) | Bovine rumen microbial communities from Lethbridge, Alberta, Canada - RJG_02 | ecosystem: Host-associated > Mammals > Digestive system > Stomach > Rumen | place: Canada: Alberta...
CCTGTAGTCTCTAATTCGTGTACAATAGCCATTCGCTGTTCAGGTGTGAACCAATAACCTTTTCTCTGATACATAATGTAGACATTTTAGTGTTTCTAAATGTGTCTACTTTTTTCAGGATAAGACAGAACACCAAGTCGTCGCCTAAAAAGAAAACAATGAGGAAGAAAACTGGGAAGAAAACTGGGAAGAAAACTTATTGGAACAAGTTCTTTCGCGGGAATAAGGATGAGTGAAGGAACTCACTTCTTGATATCCAGACGGAGCTCAAGGCCTAAGGCGTCTGCAATCTGAGAGAGTGTATCAATAGTAGGCGACTTAGAGCCACGCTCGATGGCCACAATAGTATTAATGCTAACCTGAGTCAGCAATGCTAATGTGCCCTGCGTCAGACCAAGTTCCTTGCGACGCGACTTGATGATTTGACCGATATTGTTCATTTCAAATTTCAAGTTTCAAATTTAGGATTTCTTATCTTTCAGAACGATTATTTCAAATTTCAAATTTCAAATTTAGGATTTGAAGGATAATGTTTGACGGCGGTAATCATAACTTTCGAAATACCATTTGACCAATTGCTCCGGCAAGCCACTCCCGACCAACATATCCCGAACTTGCGGCTTCTCTGCACGGAATCCGTCCAACTCCTTCTCCACCAACTTAGCCGGTAATCCAAGCAGCCGGCCAAACTCTTCGAAAGATGCCCCCGTGACTGAATGTGTATCATCAATCAGCATTTCAGGGTACAGGTTCTTGCTCAGCGCAAAAATATGCGGATTAGTCAAGTGCAGATGCGTATTCAGCAAGTCGTATGCCGGAGTCAACCGATAGTCCCGTCCGTCCGGTGACATCAGCGAGAAATTCTTCAGATGCGCATCGTCGTTGCATGTCAAGTAGTTAAACACCACGATCCGGAAGAACTTCAGTTTCTCCACCATCGCCGCACTCACATGCTTGTCGATTAGTGCCCCACACTCCGCATAACTCAACGCGTTGTACTTATAATCCGGTCCGTCCGTGTCCTTGCTGATGTTCGCTATCGATGCAAAATCCTCCTGCAGCCATTTCGATCCGTCCGGCTGCACATCGAACCGTCGCGTCACGTACGCCACCGCACCGTTTCCAAAGTAACACAACGTGTTCTTGGCCGTAGGAATACCGTACACCTGTTCCGCAATCCGCATCGTCACCCATTCGTTGATCGGCACCCACGGACGCTCAATGATATGCGGTTCGATAGGCGCAATCTTCAGGATGTACCGTCCCTGTTCGCCTTCACGCGCAAAACGCAACTTCCCATTGTCCACCACCATCGCATATTTCGGCTGCACACCCGATATCGAGATTCGGCCGCTTGCTTGCGTACTCGCCTCTATCGTTGCCACATCCGCATCTATGCTCTCGTACGGCAATATCGGAGACACGTTCTGTCCGTCAAACATCTCCACCAATGTCTTATGGTCGTAATCAGTCATATAAAATATGATTATTTATAATTTCAAATTTATAATTTCAAATTTATTTTTCTTCGTTGTTCTTATTAATTGTTGCAATGCTTGATGAAAGAATCTTATGAAGAATTTGAACATCTTAAACTTGAAATTTGAAACTTGAGACTTGCAATCCTATAAGGGCTTTACCGTTATCGCCCCAATAGTATCATACTGAGCAGTTGCTGCAAGCAACGCAAAATCGTCATTCTCATCGATCCGCATCGTCCTGGACTGCAATCTCCGGTTATACCCTTCTGCCAACATGTTCGCAAACACCGGGAACAATTGCTCCGACTCATACACAGTTTGTGACTTCGGCATATTCAGACACAATGCCGGTAAACCGCTATCTGTTCGGTACGCCTCATCGTAGGTAAACACGTAACTAAGCGCACCTTTTTTCTCCAATTCTCCGGCATAAATGCCTTTTATATACACACCTAAAATCATACTATTATGTGATTTTCGCCGCAAAGGTACACTTTTTTCACCATATACGCAAATAAAATCACAAAAAAGTGTGAATTTTATCAAAATTATTAAGAAAGATGATTTTCGATTAGCCTGAACTATTACTCGCGGGGGGAGAAGGGGCCGTATTCCTCGAAGGTGTAGTTGAGGAAGTCGTTCATGGGTTTGGCTATGCGGGCCAAAGCGACGACATGGTCGAGGAAGTCGGGGGCACAGACCTCGGCATCGGTGAGGGGCGTGGAGAAAGTGAAGGACTTGCGCTTGAGCCAGTCGGCATGCACGAAGTCGGCATCATAGCCGGCGGGGACGCGCTTGAGCATATCGTCGGTATCGAAATCGCCAAAGGTGCGTTGCCATTGGGGAGAGGCCATGATAGCCTCGACCTCGTCGTAGTTAGCACGAATCTCATTGCGCAGGGCGCGCAACAGGTCGGCAGGCGGGCACCATATACCGCCGGCAAAGAGGCAATGGCCGGGTTGGAGATGGACATAATAGCCGCCATAGAGGGATTTCTTACCCTTAAGACGCGGGTTAGAACGATGTGCGGCCGCGGGGAAGACGCCGAACCAGTCTTTATAAGGTCGTTTATCGTGCGAGAAACGCACATCGCGGAAGATACGCCATATACAATCGGCAGGCGTAAGGCCGGCGAGTGAGGGGTCGACCTCGGTAGAGAGGCGATGAATCAAATCCGCGGAGAACGCGGTGAAACGCTCTCTCGCGGATTGATAGAGACTACGATTGGCGGCGAACCACTCGCGGTTGTTATTCGCCGCCAATTCGGATAGAAAAGCTAATATATGCTGCATCTTACTTAGCTTTCGGGAACTCGATGAGGGCAAAGCCTGCGTTAGGAGCAGCCGAGTAAACGACGAGTTTGCCGTTAACTTCAGCAGCATTACACTGAGCAGACCATGCGCCGGACTGGGTACCAGTCTCGTCGTTGTCGGTCAACAGATACGAATAGTCGGGCTCGAAGGGATTCTCTTCGTCCTCAAGACGGTCCTCGAGACGCGTCATGGCGGCTACGGTATTGAAGCCATCGGTGATGTCCATGATATAGAGGCAAGGACCGAAGTTCCAGTGCATATTCTGGGAGTTAGATACCGTAAACATCATATAACGTGCCTTATTGAACATGACGATACGCGGGTCGACACCGTGCTTGAGTTGTGCTCCCTCTTCGGTAGTAATAAACTCAACGGCAGCCTGCTCCTCCATATCCTTATTGTAAAGCCAAACCATAGGCACATAGGACGAGGTGAAGAGGTAATAACCCGGGTCGGACGGTACTTCGTTGACCTGACCATAGTAAGACGAAGGTGTCTCGAGGTCGAACTCGGTAGGCTCGGTGAAGGAGGTGAAGTTGGTAACCGTAAAGCGGTAGACCTTATCACCCGGTTCCTGCTTGCAGAAGTAAGCATAGCCGTTACCACCCTCATCGAGGTTGATAGAGATATTGTCACCCAGACGACCATTGAAGGTATATTCGTCGTTGAAATAGCCGTTCCATTCGAGTACTACTTCCGGCTGAGCGTTGACGGATGCATAGTGGTAGACACGCAGCGGTCCGTTGGTACCGGTCTCGTCAGTAACGTTAGTAGCGAGATTACAGATGTAGATATGTCCATGACTGAGACGTCCGGCACTGACTACGTGTGTACCGCCCGTTACGCCTTCAACAGAGAGGAGCGTAGGTGCAGCAACGTCTTGCAACAGGTCGGCTACGCGGTATACGCGCGGCGTAGGCGTAGCGGCGCCCTCACGGCTGACCACGAGGACATACTCACCATCGAAGTCGGAGCCACGAACCTGGTTATCGACATTGTAACCGGGGACATTACCCGTATGGGCCGAGAAGTCGTGCACGACAGCCTTAGTAAAGTCGACACCGGTAGCACCACCCGCCGCAAAGGTGAGGGTGTAGGTAGTCTTACGCCCCATAAAGTTGAGTTCCAAGGTACCCGGTGTATCTTCGCTCAGCCAGCCCTCAGCATCTATAGCCGAGAAGGTATAGAGTGAACGTGCAGGCAGCACGGCGATAGTATTGACGCGTGCCTTAGCTTTCCCCTCCATAGAGAGGCTGACGATCTTCTCCTCATTATCGATGAGGGCGGTATAGGTAGCGCCTTCAGCATCCTCCATAACGAGTTTATCGAGCAGCGGGTCAGCCGCAGCCGGAGCGAGGTTGATAATCACCTGATAGGTAGCCTGACGGTCACCATAGTTGGTGAGGATAACATCGTGCTTGAGTTGTGTAGCCAGAGGATCGTCCGGATTGGAGAAGTTGTAGAACACGCTGTCCAACTTAGCACCCAAGGAGAACTTACCCTCTAACTTGATGGCGGAGATATTGGATTCAGCCGCCACGTTGTCGAACGTAATGATGAGGTTATCCTGGTCGATGACGCCGGTATAGGAGTCACCGCCACTCAAACCGCCATTGGTAATGCGCAGCGATTTGATGATAGCCTCCACATTACGCCAGGGATCTTTTTCCTTCTTACACGAGGGCAAGAAGAGCATGGTCAAAGCGACCAAAGCTACTATAGAAAAAATTGTGCGTTTCATAATTATTGCCATTCTTTGGTTTGAGTGAGTTTATAGCCCTTCGATTCGTAGAGCGTTATCTGTCCCGACGGAACAGGGTTGACATAGTTGCGCGCGGTAGGACGATTGCGTCCGCCTAAGGTATTGCGCAGCACATAACCCTCGGTAGCGTTGGGGTCTTCGAGAACCACTTCCGGGTCGAGAGTACTCTTACCGGCAGCATCCTTGTAGTCGTCGAGGACGATATAAGCGCCGTAGCGTATGTCGGGGTTGCATCCGTTCCATACATAGTCGAGTTTGCCCCAGCGTTTGAGGTCGTTGAGACGGAAGCCCTCGAGGCAGAGCTCTACACGGCGTTCACGACGAATCTCCCACAGGATAGCGTCGGTAATAGGTCCGTCGGCGTTGTTCTCAATCTGGAGACGCACAGGATCATCAAAGGCGCGACCGTTAACCGACATCTTATCACCCGCCAGTTGCAGTGCCGGCAGATTGACGTCAGCACGTGCACGAATAAGGTTGATGGACTTATTCAGATCCTCGTCGGTGAAAGCATAGGTATTGGGATTGATGAGGTGCAGTTCATAGGCTGCCTCCGCATAGTTAAGCAATACCTCGGCATAACGCAGACAAGGAGCGTCGGTAACGTTCTTAGAGCCGGTCCATGTGGGTTCCGGTTTAGCAGAGCGGTTATCGTCCATGAACTTACGCCAGCTATAGCCCGACAAAGCGTAGTTATAGGGTTGGTTGTCCAAGCCCTTGAAATAGTACTTATTGTCGTTATGGCGGATGGTGAAGCTCAGACGCGGGTCGCGGTTAGCAAAGAACTCACCGGCGTTATGGGCCACCCAGAACTCGTCCTTAACATATACGGGCAGACCATCGCTGCATACGAAGGCTTCGGCTATCGACTTACATACGCCGGCCTGGGCCTCGGTAAAGCTATAGGTAAGCGTAGAATGCGAGAGGACACCGTCTTCGTAGTGACGCGAGATGAGGCACTCGGTATTAGCGCCGAGGTCTTCGCTGGTGAAGAGTTCGGTATAGACCGGCCATATAGTATAACGTCCGGAGTTCATGACGAGCAGTGCAGCGTCCTTAGCCATCTTAAGGCAACGCTCGGCCATAGCTTTCTCGGCCTGCGTCTCACCATGATACTTAAGGAAGGTACCCTCACGAAGGAGGAAGCGCGAGCACATACCAGCTGCCACGAAGCGGTTAACCTGGAGGGCACCGTCGGTAGCGCGGATATTATCCATTGCATATTGCCAATCCTCGAGCAAGAGCGAGTCAACGTAGGTACGCGGTTCGCGGTCCTTATAGAGGTAGTCTTTCTCGGAAGTACCGGGCACGCGGTCGTACCAAGGTACATCGCCATAGAGGAAGACGAGGTTAGAATAGAAGCATGCACGGAAGAAGCGTGCTACGCCCTGCCAGTGAGCGATAGCAGCATCCGAGGCGTTGATACGCTTAACGGAAGCTAAGGCATAGTTAGCACGACGTATGCTGGAGAACGACCATGAGCCGTCAGCTACAGGCACTACCAGAGGCGTGAGGTCCTGCTGCTGTTTATCGGAAACGACATCGTCGTTGAGCGTCTGACCCATGAGGAACGGACCATGGCTGAAGCCTGAACCGTAGCCTGCAAAGACAGACGGATAGAAACCATAGAAGAAAGCACGAGCCTGCTCTTCGGTATTCCAGAACTCCTCGTCGGTGAAGTCGTCATAGACGGGCTGATTGAGGAAGTCCTTGCACGAAGTCATCATCGAAGCAAAGAGAACACAAAGAGCAAAGATTTTATACGAAGTTTTCATAAGTCAACATGTTTTAAGTAATACATCATTTTCTTTACTCTTATAAAGAGATCTGCAAACCGCAAGACATCTTACGCGTGAAGGGATAGATACGTCCCCAACCCATGGCGCCGCCGTCACCCGCAGAGGTCTGTGTCTCCGGGTCGATAGGACGATTGCCCAGGTGGTCGAACTCAGCTACGTTCTCGGCCGAGAAGTATACACGGAACTTAGAGAAGTGCATCTTATCCAGCACTTTCTTAGGCAGCGAGTAGCCCACTGTGATGTTTTTAAGACGCAGATAGCTCATATCCAACAGGTAGCGAGTCTGGCAGAGGAAGTTGAACGAAGCGGCACTATATTGGCCGGGCTGGTTCATCTCGGTCAGGCGCGGATAGTAAGCGCCGGTATTGGTAGGAGTCCAATAGTCGGTCTGGTGAGCATAATAGGTACCCTCGGAGAAGTTCCATCCGGGAATCATCATGGTACCGGTAGCCCAGTAGTCACGTTTACCAACGCCCTGGAAGAAGATAGAGAAGTCTACACCGTACCACTCCAGTCCTACGCGGAAGTTATACTCATAGCGCGGCGTGGTATTACCGATGCGTTTCCAGTCACCATGGTCATTAGCGGTCTTGTTACCCCAGGTAATCTTACCATCACCGTCAAGGTCTTTATACTTAACATCACCCGGGCCGTACTTATAACCATAACCGTTGGTGCCCTCGAAGTAAGTTTGCGAAGCAATACCGTCTTTGAGTGTACCATCAGGATTGAAGTCATCCTCCTGGAAGAGGCGATCGGTAACGAAGCCCCAGATCTCACCATATTCCATACCCTCGTAATAGCTGCCGTCGATGACGGAGTTCTTAGAACGCGGGTGCTTGGTAATAAAGGTGCGGGCATCGGCTACGCCGGCCGAAGCGGTAATCTTAAGACCGTTGGAGAAGCGATGATGGTAGTCGACAGACAGTTCCCAACCATCGGTACGGAGTTGAGCAGCGTTCTGATAAGGAGCCGAAGCACCAAAGGTAGAAGGCAGTTCTTCACCGGTAACGACCATGTTGTCGTTGTAACGGCGGTACCAGTCGAAGGTAATACCGAGGTCATCATTGAAGAAGCGGAAGTCGCCACCGACGTCGATGGTCTTAATGGTCTCCCACGTAAAGCCGTCAGCGATAGCGGTAGGCATAGAGAAGGTAATATTGTTGATACCACCATTAAGCCAGCCGCTGGTTGACGAAGCCATGATAGCGCGGAAGCGGTTGTTACCAATATCCTGGTTACCTACCGAACCGTAGCTACCACGAATCTTAGCGAACGACCACCAGGGTTTGAGTACCGACCAGAAGTTCTCCTCGCTGGCTACCCATCCGAGTGATCCGGAGGGGAAGAAGCCCCAGCGTTGCTTAGCGGGGAAGCGCGACGAGCCGTCAGCACGACCGTTCAACTCGATGAGGTAGCGATTCTTGTAGTTATAGTTAATACGGGCAAAGACACCCATGATAGCCCACGAAGAGTGGCTGCCATAGATGAAGTTGTCGCCAGTAGCCAAAGATATCTCGGCTTTGTCCATATCCAGCAGGTCACGTTTCTCGGCATTGGCGTACTCGATATTCTTGTACTCAATATTGTAACCCAAGAAAGCCGAGAAGTTGTGCGCCTCGTTCCAGGTATGTTTGTAGCGCAAGACGGCATTACCGGCATGGTATTGACGATCGTAGAAATACTTATCTACTTTATTGCGCGACGAGGCAGCCCAGTTGTCAACCAGGTTGAAGGAGCCGGACCAGAAGTCCCAGCCGCCTACGGTACCACCACGTTGGGTGATACGTTCGTTGTCGAGGTTGAAGCTATAGTCGATATCGAGGGTCAGGTCGGGTATACCCAATGTAAAGGTAGCACCGAGGCTAACACGTACATAGTCCTTAATATCGCTATCCATATTAGCCGCCTTAGTCTCGGTAATGGAGTTGCGGAACGGCTTGCCCTGATACGTACCATACGGCATGATTGTCGGCCAACGATAGAGGTAATAGAGGGCGTCGTAGGATGAAGTATTGAAGTTGAAGGGCGTCTCCAGGTCGGTACGGGTGTAGAGCAGTTTGGAGCGGACCTTAACCCACTTATTGATGTCGGTTTCGGTACCGAAGTTCACCGAATAACGTTTGTAGTCATCGGGATTCTCCTTTACTACACCACCTTGCCCCATATAACCCAGACCGAGGTAGTACTGCGTATTGCCTATCGTACCGCCTACGCTGAGGTTATGCTGATGGGAGAAGGACCATTTCTTAGTATACTTATCGGCAGCGTTCCACGAGCGATAGAAGTGGGGCACGCCGTCCTTGATGATAAAGTCACGACCGAGTACCATTTCGTCACCCAGAGGAGCGCCGCTGTACATACGGTCCCATTCCTTCATATTCTCTATATCCTCGGCATCCCATACCAGTCCGCACGCGTTGGTGAAGACGGCAGTACCGGGACTACGGCGGTTACGAGCATCCAGAGCCATCTCGGCACCTACATATGACTTAGCCATTGTAGGCAGGTAGGTAGGCGTTGCCCAGGAGAAGTTGTTAGAATAAGAAACGGTGAATTTCTTATCCATACCCTTGCCGGACTTAGTGGTAATCAAGATGACACCAAAGGCGGCACGGGTACCATAAATACTAGACGAAGCAGCATCTTTCAATACCGATATATCTTCTATATCGTCGGCATTGACCATCGATATGTCACTTATCTCGACACCATCGACGAGGATGAGCGGTTGGCTGGCGTTGTTGCCTTCGTTGAGCAGGGTACCTACGGCACCACGGATACGGAACTTAGGCGTATCGCCCAGACGTCCGCTGGTATTGGTGATGGTCAAACCGGGAGTAGAACCTTGCAGACCGTCACCGACGGTAACGATAGGACGGCCCTCGAAGCTCTCCTGTACATTAACAGAAGCCACAGCACCCGTCAGGTTAGCCTTACGCTGGGTACCATAACCTACTACGACAACATCGTCCAGGACTTTAGTGTCCTCACTGAGGACTACATCCACTTTAGCGCGGTTGTTGATTTTCTCGTTGAGGGTCTTATAGCCCATGTACGAGAATTGGAGCACCGGCACAGCCTCGGTGGATTGGATGACATACTGACCATCAACATCGGTTATCGTTCCGGTGGTGGTGCCGGGTACGAGCACGCTGACACCAATCAGCGGCTCGCCCTGAGCATCACGAACGACACCTGTGATAGTCTCGGCCCATACTGAGAGCGCTGCTCCCAGTATGAGGATTAGACTTAGGATTCGTTTCATAACGTTGCACCTATCATGTTATACATTTTTCCGTTGCGGATAATATATACCTGACCATCAATAACCACCTTACGCGCGCCCGCGTTATTATCTAAGGTCGGTATCTCCTGCAGACCGGTAGCTACTACCTCGATAGTACCTACACCCGGCGTTACGGCTTTATTCTCGTCCTTAACGGCAGCCCATACGGTAAGCGGTTTGCCGTTACCAGTAGCGTAGATATTGCCGGCGTAGTCGATACCAATAGCATAGCAGGTAGAAGAGGTCTGTGCACCAAAGGTAGTGGGGATAGAATAGTTGAATTCTACCGACGGAGCATGGTTTTCATCGAAGGTAACATCCCATACGCGCAGGCTGTTATCGGAAGCAGAAACCATGACACTCTGGTCAGCATTGAAGGCCATAGCACCACGTGTACGGCCACCGAGCATACCGGCGGAGTTGAAGTCAACGGTACCCTCCGCATTGATATGGATGAGAGCGGGGATAGCCTGCGAGTCGGTAGCACGGTCTTGGCTAATCCACCATCCGCCAAAGGCGTCGGGGATGATTACCGAGTTACCGTTCTGCTCGAAGTGGTCGGCATTATCGTAAACGACAGCCGAGGGACGAGCGGTCCACGGAGTAGCCAATTCGCCGATATCGTAACGGAACATACCCATGGGGTAGATACCGGTAGACATATCCTCATCGAAGGTGAAGAGTTGGCGATTAGCACCCTTACCAATCACATAGCACGACGACATCGAACCATTGATAGTATCGCCGGCAGCATTGAGGGTCATACCACTCTTTAAGACGGTATCACCGGCAAAGACCAAGGTCTCGTTAGACAGGTTGGCGGGGTCGACGATATGGATGTTCGGCGTATTATCGCTCCAGTCGGAGATATAGAGCATATCGTCGTCCTGGCCGATAGTAATACGCATCGGCGAAGCCAGACCGGCGGACCAAGCACCCGGATAGATTACGTCGGTCGTCTCCAACAGAGCATTATAGGCTTTGAAGCCGCTGCCTTCGGCAACGCCGTTGGCCGACTCGGTAACGTAGATATTACCAAAGTAAGGGCTAAGCGGATTGCTGTTGACCGCTACACCACGCGGAGTAACGAAGGAGGTGAGGTCGTATACATTAGCCTGTACAGCCTCTTCATCGCTGGCCAGTTCAGCCTTAGCCTCGATAGACCATACGTATACACCGGCCTCGAGGTCGATGCGGACATCTTCGGCATTCTTGCCCAAGGCCAGGCCTGTGAGGGCTATGGTATCGTAGCAGATGCAATTTACAGCCGTATTGAGGAGCAAGAGGTTCACCTCAGTAGCCGGAGCGTTGAGGGTATACTCTACCAAATAATGGTTCGGCTCGATATTATCGGCGGGACGCATCGCGAGCGCGTACGCGTATATATTAGGATACCAATACTTCTTAGCGATAACCTGAACGAGGCAGCTATCTTGCAGATTGCCATCGTCGGTAGTAACATATACCATGGTCTCACCGGGAGCGACAGCAGTAACGACACCGTTAGCTACGGTAGCAATCGTCTCATCGGTTACGGACCATTGGCAGGTCTTCTTATCGGCATTAGCGGGCAGAACAGTAGCTACGAGAGCTTTGGTGTCACCCACTTCGAGGTTGGCTATCTCGTGTTTATCCAGCGATACGCTCTCGACGCTTACCCAAGGAGTAAGGGCAGCGGGTTTGGGTTCGTTGGTAGAGAAGCCCAGTGCATAGAAGTTAACGCCGTTGACCGGATAATCCAGACGGGCGGTGCCTTTCTTAACCGCTACGATAGCCATCGGATAGACAGCGGTCTTATTGCCCTCGATATTGACGTACACGAGGTCAGCCTCGTTGGGAGCCTGGCTATAGAGGGTATCACCTTGGATGAGGTTGACGGTACGTGTAGCGTCGGCATTGCTACCCGTGCGAACACACATGGTGAAGAAGCCGTCAGCGGGGAAGGTAACGGTAATGAAGTTCTCCGAAGCAGAGGACTTACCGCCGGTCTTCATGCGGAAGTCGTATTGTGCGATACCCTTGCCGGTATTAAACTTAGAAGTATTGGCATCGATAGCGATTTTCGTCTTGCTGTCCGTCAGTTTGATTTGGAAGGGAGCCTCTGCATTGGGCAGGATAGCGCCATTGCTCCATGCACCCTTATCCACAGCCTCTGTAAAGGAGATGAGTTCATCGAAGAAGACGGGTGTCTCATCGGTAACAGTAATAGTAGACGTTGCGGGAGCGGGAGTTACGAAGCTATTATCGGCCTTAGGCATTGCAAAGGCGTAGAAGAGCTCGGTAGAAGCGCATGCGCAGTAGACATTACCTACCAGGTCGAAAGCTACGCCATCGATATTGTTACCGATGGTGGGGAAGGTTACAGTACTGGGAGTAAGCGTCGGAGCACCCGTCTGAGCGTCATAGGTAACGTCAAAGAGGTTGAGGGTCTTATTACCCGACAGGATAATCTTATTGCCTTCGGCATTGATAGCAAATCCACCACGCTGGTGGGTAGCGGGAGCGATGTCGGCATTGGAGTTAGCAGACATCTCATAGTCTTTCACACCCAAGTTATTGATGTGGATAAGATAGGGATATGCATCCTTTTGGCCGCGCCATTGGTTAATCCACCAGCCACCCTTACCATCGTTTACCAGGTGGTTACGTCCATTGAGGATGTTGAGGCCTGCCAAGTTGTCGATAATGGTATCGGGAGTAGCCGCACAGGGAGTAGCAGCCGTACCGATGGGGAAAGCTACAACGGCCTTAGGACCGTCGATAGCATAGAGCACACGCAGGGCGCCGGCACCCATCACCGCCATCGAGTTGATGCAGGTGAAGTTAGTGCCGCGTTTAGTAACATCCAGTACTTCGGCGAAGGCATTCTCGGGATTAGCGGGATCCATCATCCATACACCGGTAGAAGCATCCTTATTGTCGCAGATGAAGACCTTACCTTCGGCATCGATAGCCATATTGTAGGGTCCCCAACCGGCAGCATTCCAGCTAACACCACCTTTGTAACTCTGGTTGTTGGTGTTCTTGAGGTTCAAGGCAGCATTGTAGAAGAAGATACCTTCAGGTTGGGTCTTGGAGGTAGGTGTCATACCATCGTCTGCGCCCTTGTATGAGTTGGCCACATAGATGTTGCCAAAGAAAGGACTCTGCGGGTTGTTATCCACCTCTACGCCACGCGGGGAATAGAAGATAAACTGTTCCTGGGAGCCGGTGACGAGGGCCAACTCGGTAGTAGCTGCAGCCGAGGCTTTAATAGCCCAAGCCCAGGTACCGGGAGTAATGCCCGTCATGGGCACCAGAATCTGGTGCTCACCTTTAGTGAGGTACGAAGCATCGGTCAGCGGCAGCGCCGTCATCACCGAGCCGTCGTTGTTAAGCAGTTGCAACTCAAGTGCCGATGCCGGAGCATTGAGCACATACGAGATTTGCGCCACATTGTTGTCTACGGAAGCCTTAAGCCCCGTAGCATAGATGTTCAGTTCGGCCGCCGTCATCACGAGGGATAGCAGCAGACCACACATGGCTAAAAGAACTTTTTTCATGGCTGTGATATATTAAAGGTTAATTACTTGTCCTTGTGCGCTGTAGGCTTTGCCATCGCGGATGATGAACAGCTGGCCGTTGATAAGGCGTTTTTGTACACCGTTACCATTCAGCGGCTGGTTGAACACTTCCTGGAGGCCAGTACCTTCGTGGTGAGCTACCACGCGCGTAGTATAGGTATTGTTGAGGTTGGGCAACGAATAAACCATCAGACGCTCGTTGGAGTTGGAGATGATATAGAGGTTGCCGGCAGCATCGAAGTCGCAAGCCATCGTCACGCCCTTCTTACCGTTACCCCAGTTGATCTCGTATTTAGGAGTAAGGGTAGGAACGCCGGCGTTGTCGTAGGTTACTCCCCAAATCTTCACCATACCCAGTTCGGTACCTAAAGCCAACAGACTACCGTCTACCGACACGGCCATACCGCCCTGTTGAACGGCATCGACACCATTGTTACCGATATTGAAGTCTACCTCACCGGCTTTATTGACGTGAATGAGACCCGGAACAGCGTAGGAAGAGTTAAAACGATACTGACTCATAAAGAAGCCACCTTGTCCGTCAGGAGCCATCTGGCCGCTACCGTTCTGCACGTGGCTACCGGTCTTCATATCGTTGAAGGTAGTATCCGAAGGAACAGTAGTCCAAGGCAGGCCCTTACCGATATCATAGCGATAGATACAGCCGTAAACGGTACCGAGGGCGCAGTTACGATCGTAAGTATAGAGAACCTCGTCCTCACCGGTGCCTTCGATATAGCAGTGCATGATAGGATTGTGAATCACTTTGGTACCGACTTTAACCTGACCCTTATCTTTCAGTTTACCCTGGAAGACAGGTGTAAAGTCTTGGTCGGGATGAGCGGCATCCATAATATAGATACCTGTTCCCGTAAAGGTAGACGAGCAAACGAATACGTCGCCATCAGGAGCTACAGCAGGACGCGAGAGAGCGAACTGGTAGTTAGAGAGGCTGGCATTCTCGCCATAAGCCACATTACCATTCCAAGCGAGGTCGCCCTGGTTGGTAACATCCGTAAAGTCATTACCCAAAGCGTATATACCTTGCGTTACAGTACGGAACTCAGGATTAGTCTCGCCCCAGTCTTCAGAGCAGAGGCCGCCTACAGCTTCAGCAGCGTAGATACGACCGAAGTAAGGACTCTGAGGAGTCTTGTCGACCGTCACACCGCGGGCAGCGTAGAACTGGAAGGGCTGACTATCGTCGCTAACCTTAACGATATAGGAGATAGGTTGTGCCGAAGCCGTTACGCTGAAGGCATCGAAGGCCTGAGCACCAAACGGGTTGGCTATCTCGTGGTAACCTTTCTTGAGAGCACCGCAGTCGTGAGAGTCGGTTGTCTCACCGTCTTTCTCGATACTGAGGATAACCGAAGTAGCATCCGTATTGAGGCGGAAGGAGAAGGTCTCGTTATCGAAACGGCACTCACCGGCGTAGATATTGGGAACAGGATCAGCGGTCGTCTTGAAGTGCATCAAGCCCTCGTTAGTAGCAGCCACGATGACGTGTATTTCGTAACCCTCGACCCAAGCGGCCACACCGGCATAGGTGAAGGGAGTAGTCCCCAGACCTTCGGCAGGATAGGTAGCCGAAGCATCCTTGATGATACCACCGGCCATGTGCTGCAAATGGAAGGCAGCGCTGTGGTTAGCCTCCGTATTAAGCGCAAAGGCACCGGCGCAATATACCTGTTTAGCATAGCGGAAATAAGCCACACCGGTCTTAGAGGTAGTTACGCCATTGGGGGTCAGTGTTATCTGCAAGCCAGCGGCATCGTTATCAGCCGACGTATAGCGGATATTCGCATTCCAATGAGGACCGGAAACAGCCAATGAGTTACCGGTAGCAGTAGGAGCCTCAACGGGAGTAGGATTAAGCATATCGTCGTCCCACATGTAGAGGAGCTGTTGGTCTTTGACCTTAGCGAAGATATAGTCATCAGACGAGAAAGCGAAGTCGCTGAAGGTAACGCCATCCGGCATCACTACGGCCTGGCGGTCGTCCATAGCAGTAGAATAGTTGTATATCTTACCATCTTCCATCGTGAAGATACGGCCGTTGCGGTAGTACATACGTGTCAGACCGGCAGGGCAAGCCATAGCCTCAGCAGCAGGAGTGAAGGTATAGGTCTCCAACGGCATCACACTGATCTCGGGCTCCGGGAAGTTCTCAGGCGACATGTGTACGTTCTTCATAAAGAGTTTCAGACCGGCAATCTCTGTAGCCGTTACGGTTACGGTCTGCTCAACGGTCTTATAGTTCTCCAACGTAGCTTTTACCGTATAGGTACCAGGCTCGAGGTCGAAGAAAGCGAATACGCCGTTGTACCAGCTATCGGTCGTCTCTTCTGCGACTTTAGTATCACCCTTGAACAGTTCAACCTTAACGCCATTAAGCGGCAGCCATTGGTCATCGCTACCCTTGACATAGGTGAACTTAGGTTGATTGAGGACATCCACTTTCTCGTTAGCCGACTTGCACCAACCGCTGATAGTAGCAGTTTGAGGAGCCTGACGTTTGAACCAGCTGTAGAAGTGTTGACTCATACGCAGAGCCTCGAGTTTGCAATAGTCGTTGTTGCACAGACGGTGCGTTTCAGGCGGATAGTCATGGAACGAACCCTCGCTGAGGAATCCGGGAACGGTCAGCGGACGAAGTACGCCCAAGCCCATATCGTCGCCGTAGAAAGTCAAGTCACCACGGAGCAGCGGTCTGGGACTGGTCCATACGGTAAGCGGGTTGGTGATTTGGATATTGCCGCTCGAAGCAGCCATCTGGTCAGACAGGGGCACCGTAGGTTGATCGTTGGTACCGTGCCAAAGCATAAGCAGGTAGTTGGTCTGCGAGTTAAGAGCATTGGAGTGGATAGAGATGAAGTGGTCCACATTGTTGGCATTAGCCTCTTCAGCGATAGCGCTCAAGTCGCGGTCATCACCATTGCGCAGCTCTTCCAATTGTTCGGGTGTAGCACCGGGATAGTATTCGATATCGCGGATACCCGACTTATTGGTAACGCGGGACATGATAATAGTAGCACCGGCAGCCTCCAACATATCGCGCAGGGCGAGACCTTTGACGAGGTTAGAGTTACTCTCCCAATAACCTAAGGGATTAGACCAGGTCTCGGGGATAGGTATAGTCCATATACTGCGGTCGTTAGCATCGTGTCCACCGTGACCGGGGTTGATGTAGATCTTGATTCCCGCCATGGGCAGGGCATCCTGACCGGCTTGCGGGGCATAGTTGCGAGCGGCGATACGACGGGCCTGGCGTGCTTTCTCATCTGCGAGACGAGCGGTCTCCTTAGCAATAAAGTCGGCCTGTTCAGCAGCAGTCAAGTCGCGTGTCTCGCGTCCGCGTATGTCGCGCGAGATGTAGCGGATGTGGTCAATCTCATCATGTCCGGTGTAAAACTCCTGCATACCGGCAACATGATTGTTGTCCATCCACTTAGGGGCGTTCATACGTCCCATACATTGTACATTGCCGCCATCGATATCGCATACATAGGTACCGAGATGAGCGGTAGTGTACACAATATGTTTCTCATCGGGAGAAACACTGGCCCAGAAATAACTGGCGTCATCGCCGTTAGGGGCCAAGACGGTTTGTACGCCGTCACGAGTAAGAAGCATCTTCTGGTTCTCAATCGTGATGAACGTCTGACTATAGGCAACTATCGTTACCATCATAGCCACAAGAAGTAAAGTCTTCTTCATGATAATTGATTATTAGGGTTAATTGTTATGGTTGATTATTTAAGGGTGGATTGTCAATTCATGGGTTGTCCGAGGACGGTATAGGTAGCATTATCGGCTTGGATAAGCAGTTGACCGTCGTGCAGAAACTTATGCGAGCGTTGTACCGACTCGGCCACAGGCAGTCCGTCCGCCACGGAGAAGTCGACCTTACGCGGCGCCGACCATACATCGTTGGCGTTAGGTTGGCGGGTCTTCACACGCCAGTAGTAGGTACCTAAATCCAGATATTTGAGGTTGTTGCGCTGGTCGGTAGAGAACGAATTGGTGACCACCTCCTGCGTCATCACTATATCGCGGAACTCGGCATCGCGGGCAATCTGGATAATATATGAGTCGGCTTTCTTGACCAACTCCCATTGGAAGGTGAAGGGCAGTTTACGGGCATCACCGTCATTGGGTGCGAGGAGCGTAGTAGCTACCGGCTCTACGAGGTCTTCACCCAGCACACGCAAGGCATATTCGTTGTTGTAGCCATCCAGGACGCTGACCGCCAGTTTATAACTGCCGGGAGTAATATTCGCGGGCAGGGTATACGAATGACCATATACGATAGCCAGCAGGGCGTCCCCTTTAGAGAAGATGCCTACGCGTGAGCGGAAGGCGTTGGGCACAGCATAGATAGCGAAGTGGACATCCTCATCGGGATGCGACCAGGTAAGCGTAGTGCCGTCTAACTGAAGGTCAGAGACCATAGTGCGTTCGGCTGCCGGTTTCCAGTTGATAGCCGGCGGCAGGGCCAGGTATTTAAACTCCGAAGCGCGCAGGGCAGTGCGCATAGGACGGTCGTAGACCCAAGCCTTGGTATTGTAGAACACAGCACCCGGAGCATTGTCGGTAACGGCAGTACGGTTGAGTTGTGTCTCGTTCTGTATCTCCTCAACGGTGAAGCCGGTATTACCGTCGGCATAGCGGTAGAGGGCCATGGACGAATAGAAGTGTTTACCAAAGCGTCCGCACATTGAGCCCCACCATTGGCTGAGTTTCTTATAGTCCTGACCGCCACCAATAATCCAATATAGTTGCGGCGAGATATAGTCGACTGTTCCCTCTTCGAGCCAAGCCACCGGGTCGCAGTAGATCTCGGCATACATATTGCCACCGCTGATACCGGACGGCAAGGTATAGCCGCGTTGAGCAGCTACGGAAGTGGAGGTCGTCCATATACCGAAGGGCGATACGCCAAAGGTCATCCACGGACGGACAGCCTGGATAGTATCGTAGCAGTCACGAATCATCTTATTCACATTCTCACGACGCCAATCGCCTACAGCCTTTCCGGAAGGACAGTACTTAGTAACGGTCTCGCTATCCTGGGTAGTAGTACCGCCATAGGGATAGAAATAGTCATCCATAAGGATACCATCGATATCGTAGTTATTGATGATATCACCGATAACCTCTTTAATACGCTGACGCACCTCGGGCAGTCCGGGATCGAGGATGATGTCGTTCTTGTACCACAAGAGCCACTCCGGGTGGGTATATTTATAGTTAAGCTGCGTAGTATCGTTATTGCCGGTCCAATCGCCCTTCGTGGCGCGGTTGTTATAGCGATAGGGATTGATCCAACCGTGGCAAGAAAGGCCGCGCTTATGACATTCCTCGATACAGAACTGCAGCGGGTCATAACCAGGGTATTGTCCGCGGGGATAGTTAAGATAACTGGACCACGGCTCATACTTAGAATGGTAGAGTGCATCGGCCGCCGGACGGATGTGGAAGAATACCGTATTCATGTTAAGCGAGGCAATAGAATCGAGCATACGAGTCAGCTCTTTCTTTTGCGTATTCACAGAGGTCACGCCGGCAGAGGGCCAGTCGATATTTACGACCGTTGTCAACCAGGTAGCTCTCATCTCGCGTTTGGGATTGTCTGCAAGCAGACTGACCGAAAAGATGCATATAGCACTTAAGGTCAAGAGTATGTGTTTTTTCATGTTCATTATAAGAGTTAATCTATGGTGTTTACTAATCTGTCAATACATTCGCTCAGGCTGTCTATCCAATAGGGGATGTCGATACCGAAAGTCGTCTTCACCTTGCGTTTATCGAGTACGCTATAGTGCGGCCGCGGCGTGCGGTAGGCATATTCTTCAGAGCGGATAGGAACAACGCGGCAATCCGTATCCGCCATACGCAGGATAGCTATCGTAAAGTCGTACCACGAACATACACCTTCGTTGGTAAAATGGTATATACCAGCGTGCCACTCCGGAGCCTCGATAGCTGTCATGATTACCCGCGCCAGGTCGGCCGCATAGGTAGGCGTACCTATCTGGTCGTACACTACGCGCAGTTCGTCACGTTCGTTACCCAGCCGCAGCATGGTCTTAACAAAGTTGTTGCCATAGGGCGAATAGAGCCACGCGGTACGGAAGATGATGGCCTCTTGACAAGCAGCTAAGAGGAGGCGTTCCCCCTCCAGTTTAGTGCGTCCGTAAGCCGTAGCGGGAGCCACCGGATCGTCTTCGCGGCAAGGCACCGACTCGCAACCCGAGAAGACATAGTCGGTAGAGATATGAATGATACGGCAACCCGTCAGCGCCAGGTTCTCCACCGCCTGCGCATTGATGAGGCGTGCGGTAGGTTCGTCCTCTTCAGCGCGATCGACATTGGTATAGGCAGCGCAGTTAACGATAAGGTCGATACCATTCATACGCACAAAAGCATTAACAGCTTCGCGGTCGGTAATATCCAACTCCGCCACATCGGTAAAGAACCATTGATGTTGCGCGTGCGCGGTACGGAGGTTACGCATCTCGGTACCAAGTTGACCATTGCTGCCTGTAACGAGTATCTTCATCAGAACGGGTTGTCTAAGTCTTTTAACAAAGGATGATGCTGATCTTTCTCCGATAGTATACGCAAGTGTTCCGGTACCTGCCAATCGATAGCCAGGTCGGGATCGGATAACAATATGCCTCCGTCGGCCTCCGGGTGATAAAGGTTGTCACACTTATAGGTAAAGACTGCCTTCTCGCTCAGCACACTAAAGCCATGGGCAAAGCCGCGAGGGATAAAGAACTGACGATGGTTCTCCTCCGTCAACTCCACGGCGTACCATTGGCCATAGGTGGCGCTCGCCTTACGCAGGTCTACAACGACGTCTAACACGCGCCCCTGCGTACAGCACACCAACTTAGCCTGGGTATAGGGCGGACGCTGGAAATGCAAGCCGCGCACCACACCGTAGGACGAGCACGACTGGTTATCCTGAACAAAGGATGCCTCTATACCGGCTTCGCGGTAACGCTGCTCATTATAGGTCTCCAAGAACCACCCACGCGAATCAGCAAACACGCGGGGTTCAATAACGAGCAGGCCTTCTATCGGAGTCTTAATAACTTGCATAATTATCTATTTGGGCGCAAAGTTACATTTTTTTTTTGATATGTGCAAAAAAAATCGTACCTTTGCATTGTTTTTTTAATGGTACATTAAAATAAGGTACGTTATGATTAATAAATCGACCCTTTTGAGTATTCTATTAGTATGCAGTATTGTTCCCGTATGGTCCGTAGCTCCTGACCCGGCTTTAGAGGTAGACTGGGCTGAGCCTTATCGTCCGCATCTGCGCGGTGCGCATCGCTATACGTTGGCGGCTCCGGCGAGACGGCAGGAGATGAATGCCGAGCAGCGTGGACTGCTGATATTGGTTAATTATGCAGACTCCGCCTTTAGAGCAGAGAATACACGGGCAGCGTTCGACTCGTTGGCCAATGCGGAAGACTACCGTTACAATGGTGCGACAGGTAGTACGAGGGCTTATTTTATCGATCAGTCGAACGGATTGTATCAACCTCATTTTGATGTTGTAGGTCCGTACACTCTCCCCCACGGATATGCCTGGTACGGCAAAGACTCGCTATCGCGCGGCGATGACAGGTATCCGGCTGATTTAGTGATAGATGCCTGCAAGGCAGCTTATCAAGACGGAATAGATTTCTCGCCTTACGATGCCGACGGCGACAGCATAGTGGATTTTGTCTTTGTGCTCTATGCCGGCGTGGGTCAATCGGATGGTGGGGGAGCCAATACTATATGGCCACACGAATGGGAATTGACGGCTGCTTTGGCATTGGGATACACGGGGCAGACGGAGTATTATGTAGATTATGATTTTGAGGCCGACAGCATTATCTATGCCCACCTGCCTCAATTCGGCGGCTTTACTATCGACCAGTATGCCTGCTCCAACGAATTGAAATACAATCCCAGGCAACGTTGCGGCATCGGAACGATGTGTCACGAGTTCTCGCACGTATTGGGACTCAAGGACTACTATATTACCGCCACGAGCCATATCGACGGTCACCGTCAACCGGATGCTACTACGCCGGGCAACTGGTCCATCATGGGACACGGCAACTACCTGAACAATGGTAATACCCCACCCAACTACTCGGTATACGATAAGTTTGCCTTAGGATGGATTACGCCTCAGGTATTGCAGAAGGATGAGGGAATCAGTTTACCTGCTGATGGTCAGACTTATACGATGGTTACGCGCAACCAACAGATGCCGACTGAGGGAGTATGGACGACCGACACAGTTTACTATATCGAGAACCGCCAATATACCGGTTGGGACACTTATCTGCCCGGTCACGGCATGCTGGTATGGCGCATTATCTACGACAGTCTGGCATGGGATCAAGGATGGGTGAATAATGATATCCCACGTTGCTTTGTAATAGGTGCTGACGGACAGTATGCCTACACTGCTTCCGACAACAACGCACACGATAGAGAAGGGACTACCTTCCCCGGCAGTAACCATGTGCAGACCTTTGCTCCCTGGGAGAATCAGACACTCAGTAGTATTCGTGAAGAGAATGGTGTGATTGTCTTCTCGTTCCATGGGCTGCCTTCCGGTTGGCAAGAGGTAGTAGGAGACGAGACGGAGAGTCTATGGTACGACCTATGCGGACGACAAGTTAATCCATCGTCATACACCGGTATAGCTATCTCCGAAAAGGGCAAGAAACGTCTATTTATCAAATAATCCGCGTAACATTGTTCCGCGTTTCTCCTGGCGCAGTCCGTTTAAGTTAAAGCGGACGATGAGTTGTTGTTGACTCTGCAGCCGACCGCCCTGATAGTGCATGTTGTAGGAGAAATAGCAGTTGACAAACGACGAGCGGTAGAAATAGACGAACAGATCGGTGCGGTTATACAGTCGTGCCTGGTAGAACGGGTCGCCTTGACACATCAGTGCACCGATAGGCGTACCTAAGTTATCCGATTGGCGTAGAGGCTGTAAGTTATCGCCTATGTAGAGGGTATTCTTCAGGCCCAAAAACCACCAATTGGCATATACTTCCAACAAAAATCCCTGCGGCGTAAAGAGTCTGTTGCGTCCTCTATCGCGGGCATAGCCGAGTATATAACCGGCTTTAACAGCCAAGGAGTCAAGCGGGGTATATTGCGTGAGGTCAAAACCGATATGTGCTCCCAAGTTGAGGTCATCGTACAGCGACTCATAGTGCGAGAGAGCAGTGTCGCCACTCATAGCAGTATGATTCAAATGCGCCAATCCACCCACAAAGAACCATTTATATTGGTATTGTCCGTCAATAAGTACGCGGAAGGCCTCGCGACGGTCGGAACGTTGACTGCCACGCCAGTCGCACATCATCTCAATATAACCGCGCTTATCTTGATACGAGATTAGAGCACCTTGTATATTCGCATGGCAATAAGCTATACTATCGTACAGCAGCCAGTCGGGCATAGAGAGGATACGGTGCTCGTACGGCACAGCACCCAGTTGGAGATTGACGCCATAATTGGAATAATGGTAATACGCAGTAGGGATGACGCGGGCATCACGCCAATCGCCACCTAAGGGTTGCGTATAGCGTACACCGGCCATCAGGCGATGCTTACCACCGGCACGGTCGAGGATGCGCATTCCTATCTCTGGCGAGAGACGGAAGGAGAAGATTGTCTGGGGAATCTGGTATTGACTATTGTATTCGCGATTGTCGAAATAGGAGGTGAAGTCCACATCGTATTCCAAGCGGACCGGTTTAGCCTCCTGACGGGCTTCGAGACTATCATAACGCGACATAGCCGGTACGCGGCGCACCGACTTGGCATACCGTTGCCAAAAACCTCGTGCCTCAATGCTGTCCTGTGCCGTCAGCGGGAGCAGTGGCAGCATCAGGAGCAGGAACAGATAGATTCTTCTCATATGCATCTACTATATGTTTTACCAACGAATGGCGTACTATATCCTTATCATTAAAGACGATACGGGCGATACCTTTGATGTCGGACAGGCGGTCCATAGCATCGCGCAGTCCCGAGCGTTGGGAGGCGGGCAGGTCGACCTGTGTCAGGTCACCCGTGACAATCATCTTACCATTGATACCCAGGCGAGTAAGGAACATCTTGAGTTGTGCTGCGGTAGCATTCTGCGCCTCGTCCAGGATGACGACGGCATCGCTGAGTGTGCGTCCGCGCATAAAGGCCAGCGGGGCAATCTGTATGACACCTTTCTCCATGAATTCCTGCAGTTTACGAGCCGGAATCATATCTTCGAGGGCATCGTATAAGGGCTGTAGATAAGGGTCAATCTTTTCCTTGAGGTCACCGGGCAGGAAACCCAGTTTCTCACCGGCTTCTACAGCAGGGCGAGACAGGATTATACGGCGCACTTCACGGTTCTTGAGGGCTCGTACCGCCAAGGCTATAGCCGTATAGGTCTTACCCGAACCGGCAGGCCCGACAGCAAAGAGCAGGTCGTTGGTCTCATAAGCCGAGACGAGACGCTGCTGGTTGATGCTGCGAGCGACAATCATCTTACCGCTCACACCGTGCAGAATCAGGTGGTCGGGTTTAGCCAATGCCGGTCGTTCACCATGCAAGATTTGCAGGATATGTTTATCCGTCAGGCTGTTGTGCTGCAGGCAGAAAGCCTCACATTGTCGCAAGTCTGCCTCAAACTGATTGACGCCGTTCTCGGAGCCCGTCACCTTAATCTCATAGCCGTGCGCCACTACTCGCACATCCGGGTGTTGGTTTTTCAGACACAGCATATTGGCATTGTTCAGGCCATAAAAAGTAGCGGTATCTAAGGCATCGTTGAGTTCTATAATTCGCTCCATGCGGGTATTGAGTCCTTAAAAGTAATCGTTTGGTCTTCTACACGCGCAATGAGGGTGTGCGGACCATTATGTAAGATAAGCCAAGGCACTTGCAGTTGGCGGTTGTACCCGGCTGCCTGGTCTAACACTTGTTGGGTCAAGGGGACCATATCGGCCTTGAATTCCAATAAGATACGCGGCTGCATATCGCGGTTGTAGACCACGGCATCGGCACGTCGTACGCCCAACGATATCTCTACACCTATCAGTCCGGCGGGATAACCGTACCGTTCTGTCAGGCGGTGCAGAAACTGCTGCCTCACCCACTCTTCCGGGGTGAGGCGGACGAAGCGATGTCGCCAATCGCAGTATATCTGCTCCTTATTATTTTGTACGCGCGTGCGTGGGAAAGTCATGCGTTATTTCTGCCAGTTATCCTTGAGCGAAGCCGTACGGTTGAGTACCAGTTTGGATGCTGTAGTATCCGGGTCTACCACAAAGTAGCCTTGTTTGAGCAACTGATAATGGTGCACTTGGGCTATGCCGTCGATATATTCCGGTTCGTGCATCTCGCAGCGCAGAGCACTCTCGGCCTTGCAGGTCACTACACGCAGGCTGTCAGGATTGAGCAGGTCGCGGAAGTCACCTTCCTCGGCACTCGGATTCTCGCAAGCGAAGAGACGGTCATAGAGACGTGCTTCTACATCGATGCAAGAAGAGCATTCCACCCAGTTGATAGTAGCTTTGGTCTTGCGATTACCGCCTTCGGTGCCCGACTTACTCTCTGGGTCATAGGTAGCATAGACGGTAGTAATACGGCCGTCAGCATCTTTCTCGCATCCGGTAGCCTGAATAATATAAGCCGATTTGAGGCGCACTTCGCGTCCACCGGGGCTGAGACGGAAGAAGTTCTTGTCGGCCTCCTCCAAGAAGTCACCGCGCTCAATATACAATTCGCGGGCGAAGGTCATCTCGCGGGTACCCAATTCGGGGTGACCGTCTATATTCTCGGCCACAATAGTCTCTGGACCGCCATTATAGTTGGTAATAACCAGTTTGACGGGATCAAAGATGGCGCATACACGCGGAGCGGTCTCCTTGAGGTTCTCGCGGATAGTATGCTCCAACAAGCCCACGTCAATCATTCCCTCCACCTTAGTATAGCCTATCTTATCGATAAACGAGCGGATAGCTTGGGCGGTATAACCGCGGCGACGCAGACCGCAGACGGTCGGCATACGCGGGTCGTCCCAACCGGCCACCAGTCCCTCTTTGACCAATTGCAACATCTTGCGCTTGGACATGACGGTATAGGTGATATTGAGTCGGTTGAACTCATACTGGCGGGGACGGTAGTTATAGTCCTCAAAGGCTTTCTGCTCATCTTCGGCCTTGAAGCGGATAATCTGGTCCACAAAATAGTCGTATAGAGGGCGATGCACCACAAACTCGAGGGTACAAATCGAATGGGTCACTCCCTCGAAATAGTCGGACTGTCCGTGTGCAAAGTCGTACATAGGATAGACATTCCAACGATGTCCGGTACGATGATGCGGATGAGAGGTGATAATGCGGTACATGATAGGATCGCGGAAGTGCATATTGGGATTAGCCATATCAATCTTAGCACGCAAGACCATCTTACCTTCCTCTATCTCGCCGCGTTGCATGGCCTCAAAGAGGCGCAGATTCTCTTCGATGGGTCGGTCGCGATAGGGCGAAGGCGTACCGGGTTCTGTAGGTGTACCTTTCTGCTCGGCTATCTGTTCGGCCGTCTGTTCATCCACATAAGCCAAGCCGGCTTTGATAAAGCGGATAGCCAGGTCGTAGAGCTGTTCGAAATAGTCGCTGGCATAGTAAATCTCTCCCCAGCGGAACCCGAGCCAATGGATATCGTTGCGGATACTATCCACGTATTCCACATCTTCTTTGACGGGATTGGTATCATCAAAGCGCAGGTTGCACACGCCGTTGTAGCGTTCGGCAATACCGAAGTCCATGCAGATGGCTTTGACGTGACCGATATGCAGGTAGCCGTTCGGTTCCGGCGGAAAACGCGTCTGTATACGTCCGTCGTTCTTTTTGTCCTGCAGGTCTTTCTCGACAATCTGCTCAATAAAGTTGAGGCTACGTTCTTCCATATCAGATACCTTTGATTACTCCGCGGTCGGAGGTCTTAATAAAATCTACTATCAGGTCTCGTTCAGGGGAAGCGGGCATATCGGCGAGGACGCGCTCCAGAGCTTGAGTGATATTCATCTTAGACATAAAGATGAGTCGGTAAGCTTGTTGGATGGTCTCCACCTGCTCTTTTGTAAAGCCGCGACGCTCCAAACCTACGGAGTTGATACCGCAGAACTGTACGGGATAGCGGGCTGCGATAACGTAAGGAGGCACGTCTTTATTGACATGCGTACCGCCTTGTATCATAGCGTGCGAACCGATATGTGAGAATTGGTGAACCAGGGTGCCACCACCAAGGATGGCCCAGTCTTCTACCACCACCTCGCCGGCCAACTGAGTAGCATTGGACATGATGACGTGGTCCTTAACCCAAGCATCATGAGCCACGTGGCAATAAGCCATGATGAGGCAGTTGTTACCCACTACCGTCTTACCTTTAGAGGCGGTACCGCGATGAACGGTAGAGCACTCGCGCAGGGTGGTATTGTCGCCAATGAAGGTATAGGTCAACTCGCCCTTGAACTTCAAATCTTGCGGTATAGCACCTACCACTGCGCTGGGGAATACATGACAGTTTTTGCCTATGCGCGTATGCTCACATACGGTGGCATTGGCATCGATGATAGTGCCCTCGCCAATCTCCACATCTTGATCAATGAAGGCGAAAGGACCTATTTGTGCCGATTCGGCTACTTTAGCGTCCGGATGGACGTATGCTAATGGTGAAATCATATGTTATTGTTTATATTTTTGATGTAATTGTTTGCAGCAGTCTGTATTGAATCCGTGTCCAGGTTTCTCTGCCACCAATCGTCCGCGTATGCGGCAGCCCATCAAGGCCATGTCGCCTATCAGGTCCAGGAGTTTATGGCGGGCCGGCTCATTATCGTATTTAAGCGGAGTCAGGTATCCTAACTGCGAAGCATCGATGCGTTCTTGTCCTAAACGGTCCGACATACGGTTCATGCTCCATTGCGATACTTTCTTATCGTATATAACCAAGGCGTTCTGCATATCGCCGCCTTTGATGAGTCCCAGATGCAGCAACAATTCTATCTCACGCAGGAAGCAGAAAGTGCGAGCGCGAGAAATCTGCTCGGCATAGTCGCTCAGATGCTCCAATACCGCCGTTTGGCGGGGCAACACAGGGGAATTGAAGTCGATAGTCACCTCGGCGGCATATTCATCCGCAGGCAGGATAGTCAGTGTATTACCCTTGCCGCTATCAAACGTCACAGGCTCAGTGACGATCCACTCTTTGGCTTCCGCCTCCTGCGTCTCTATACCTAAGCGTCCGATAGCTTCTATATATGGTTTGGCACTTCCGTCCAAAATAGGCACCTCAGGGGCATCTACGGCGATGCGGCAGTTGGTAACACCTAAAGCATATAAGGCAGACAGCATGTGTTCAACAGTAGACACACGCCATTTACCATTCTCCAATACTGTACCGCGGCGGGTCTGCGTAACATAGTCGGCTAAAGCCTCATATTCCGGTTGTCCGTCCATATCGGTGCGGCAGATACGTATGCCGGTATTCTCCGGTGCGGGATAAAGAGTAGCATGTATCTCGACACCGGTATGCAGTCCCTTGCCCGCAAACGAAAGAGTCTCACGTATAGTAGCCTGTTTCATTACGACTTATGGGCTTTACGGTACATATCCGGCAACTTACGCATTGCAGCGTATACGCGACGGCACAGACCGGCATCCATAGCCGGCGAACCTAAGTACATACCGGGTTTAGTTATACTGCTCGGTACACCCGATTGGGCTCCGATGATGCAGTTGTCAGCTATCTCCAAGTGGCCACCTACTCCCACCTGACCGGTGAGCGTACAATGACTCCCGACGGTAGAAGAGCCCGCTATACCTACCTGCGAACACAGGACGGTTGACTCACCAACGCGAACATTATGAGCTACCTGAACGAGGTTGTCTATCTTAGCATTACGGTGCACGCGTGTCTCGCCCATCATAGCGCGGTCAACGGTAGTATTAGCGCCAATCTCCACATCGTCTTCGATAACTACTATACCTATCTGAGGCACCTTATGGTAGTAACCCTTGGCATCGGGCTCAAAGCCAAAACCGTCAGCACCAATGACGCATCCCGAATGGAGGATGCAGTTGTTGCCCACGCGGCAGTTGTAGTAGACTTTAGCGCCGGCATAGAGGATGGTATTGTCACCAATGACCGCATTATCGCCCACGTAAGCCTGCGGGTAAATCTGCACGCCCTTGCCCAATCGCACATTCTTGCCAATATAGGCAAACGCACCGATGTAGGCATCTTCCGGTACCATTACTCCTTCGGCGATATAGGCCGGTTGCTCTATGCCCTTGCGACGGGGATTAAGCACTTCAGCCACCGCCTGCAGCAACTGCGCAATCGCGCCTCGGGCATTTTCCACCAATATAACGGCACGACCGGTATTTTGTACTCCGGCTAAAGACGAATCGATATTCGCCATCAACGATTTAGTTACCAATACCACACCGGCTAGGGTAGACTGCAAGAAAGGCAGGTATTTCTCGTCGGTAATAAACGACAGATGCTGAGCCTGAGCTTGTTCAATAGGGGCGACGTCACAGACCTTAGCATCGGCATTGCCGACTATCTCGCCGCCTAACATCATAGCAATTTGTTGTGCGCTAAATTCCATAATATTCCAATTTGCGCACAAAAGTACAAAATATTTTGCACATACGCAAATTTAAATGATTTTTTTTACCGAAATGGCTTACTCCTTCCACATTGTATCGGTCGATTGCTTCCCGTCCAACTCCCTAATAGGGCATGCCCATGCTCTATACATCATATAAAACTCATGTGAAATTCATACCAATAAAAAATCACACTCCCAACCACATAAAATGATAGAATTTATTCTATTTTTCAAAAAAGTTGCTAAAATATTTGTGTATATGGAAAAAATGTTGTAATTTTGCAGGCTTTTTTCGGCGACCCATCCGATGGGAAACCGCAGAAGAGCACAATAAATATCATTTATTAACAACAAAAAAATTAACAACTAACAGTATGTTAAATCATTATGAAGCCGCTTTCGTATTGACTCCCGTTTTGTCTGAGGCCCAGATGAAGGAAGCGGTTGACAAATTCGAGAAACTTCTCACGGATAACGGAGCAGCCATCCTGAACCGCGAGGAGTGGGGCTTGAAGCGCTTAGCCTACCCCATCCAAGGCAAAACAACGGGATTCTACGCCTTGCTGCAATTTGATGTAGAACCCGCCGTTATTGCGACGCTCGAGACCGCGTTCCGTCGTGAAGAGAAAGTCATTCGCTTCCTCACCACCCGTTTGGACAAGTATGCGTTCGAGTATGCTCAGAAACGTCGTCACGCTAAGACGGCAGATGTTGAACCCGCTAACGTAGAGGAGGCATAATTATGGCACAAGAAGAAGTTCGCTATCTCACTCCCCAACAGAACGTGGAGAAGAAGAAAAAGTACTGCCGTTTCCTGAAGAGCGGTATCAAGTACATTGACTACAAGGATCCCGAGTTCTTGAAAAAGTTCCTGAACGAGCAGGGTAAGATTTTGCCCCGCCGTATTACCGGTACCAGTTTGAAGTATCAGCGCAAAGTGGCTCAGGCTGTTAAGAAAGCACGTCACTTAGCTCTGCTGCCCTATGTAACGGATATGATGAAGTAATGTTTAATGGTTAAAGATTATGGAAGTTATTTTGATTCAAGATGTAGACAATTTGGGCTACAAGAATGATATCGTAAAGGTACGCGACGGTTATGGCCGCAACTACCTTATCCCCAACAAACTGGCTATCATTGCTAACGACAGTAACGTAAAGCAACTGAACGAGAACCTCAAACAGCAGGCTAAGAAGATGGCTCAGCAGTTAGCTGACGCTCAGGCTCTGGCCGAGAAGTTGGCTGCCACCGCTATCCAGGTTGCTGTCAAGGCTAATGAGGACGGTAAGATCTTCGGAACGGTAACCACCGCTCAGATTAGTGAAGCTCTCAAAGCTCAGGGCATCGACGTAGACAAACGCGTCATCACCATCGAACCCGTTAGGGAACTGGGTGAGGCCGTAGCTTACGCTAAGTTGCACCGCGAGGTGAAGGCTGAAATCAAACTCAATGTGGTAGCCGAGTAATTCATGTTGAATGTTTAACGTTTAATGTTGAAAGGAAAAGACTTATGAAACAAGGTATTCATCCCGATAACTACCGCGTTGTAGTTTTCAAAGATATGTCTGACGGCACCCAGTTCTTCAGCCGCTCTACCGCAGCCACGAAGGACTCGATTGAGATTGACGGCGTTCAATATCCGCTGATTAAGTTGGAGATTTCGAACACCAGCCACCCGTTCTATACCGGTAAGTCCAAATTGGTGGACACCGCCGGTCGTGTGGACAAGTTCATGTCTCGCTACGGCAATCGCAACCGCAAGTAAGCGCATATAAGGGCGGACGGAATGGTCCGCCCTTATTATTTTTAATAATATAATATTCAAAAATCATGAAAAATCTTTGGCGGGCATTAGGCATAAATGCCATCATATCGGTAGTATTGTTTGGCGCACTCTTGGGCGTACTATGGTTGGCGGAGATGATCTTTCCGTCCGTCACCTTATTGAAATGGCATGACCCGGCATGGGTTATTGGTATACCCGCCTCGGTAATAGGCGTCGCCTACATACTGACCGTCAAAGATCCGCAAAACTATACCGGATTCTATGCCGGTATAGCCATGTCCACACTACTGGGCGTGCAATTCATCTTGCAAGGTGGCTACGACAGTGCATTTTTATTCTTCTGCGTATTCATCCCCTTCCAGATGATGTCGATATACAAATGGAGTCACAAGAAAGAGGACGGAGGTGCCAGTTTCGAGCCCAAGTTCTTGGACACAGCACGTATGTGGATGACCTTAGCCGTATGCCTCATCATCACTGCCGGTGATTATGTCATGGCCTCCTATGCTTTCTACCACGAGGCGCTAACCGAACATATAGCCGTGAAGATACTGAACGGACTATTGATATCGAGTTCGTTTCTGGCTAACTATTGGTTGATATACCGCAAAAACGATGCCTGGATATACTGGGTATTGTACAGTCTGGCCGGAATCGGATTGTTTATCATCATCGGTAATATATTCTCCATCGTACTATTCACCTTCTTCTTAATCATCAACGCCATGGCCGGTATAGCTTGGATAAAGGGAACAAAGAAAGAGAATATGGGATGGATTGGAGCATTAAAAAGTAACCATTAAGTATGATTAAACGCAAACAAGATACTATTCTAAAGGTAGCCGAGGCCACTATGCTGATGGATTTTCTCATCGCCAAGATGGGCGGTATGACCCGTTCGTCGATTAAGCAACTGCTGAGTCAACGTCGCGTCAAGGTGGGTAATGCCGTGCAGACACGCCCAGACTATAGCTTGAAGCAGGGCGAAGTGGTAACTATCTCATCGGGTAGAGGTAATAGTCAGTTGACGCATCCCAAACTCAAAATCGTATATGAGGATGACTACCTGATAGTAGTGAACAAACAACCCGGATTACTGACCGTAGCCGCTACGCCGGGCAGTAAGGAGACGACCGCCTATTCTATCCTACGCGCGTATGTTAAGAAACAGAACGCGCGCGCGAGTGTATATGTAGTACATCGTTTGGACCGAGAGACAAGTGGTGTTCTGGTCTTTGCCCGCTCCGAGGATTTGCAACACTATATGCGCGACTACTGGCGTGAGTTAGTCACCGAGCGCACTTATATAGCTGTAGCTGAAGGCGTACTCGATCCCCGCGAGGGACAGATACGCAGTTGGTTCACCGAAGACAAACGCAATGCTATGGTCTATTCGTCGCCCGTAGATGACGGAGGAGACTTGGCAGTAACCAACTACAAGACGCTGCGTGATAATCAGGTTTACTCGTTGGTAGAACTGCACTTAGAGACCGGCCGTACCAATCAGATACGTGTGCACTTGGCATCCAAGGGACATCCTATAGTGGGCGATCGCAAATACGGTCATGGCAACGAGGAGAGTCCTATTGACCGCTTATGTCTGCATGCCAAGGTACTGGAGTTCATCCATCCGGTTACAGAAAAGACGGTCCGTTTCGAGACCGCCTTCCCTAAAGAGTTTACACGATTAGTGAGCGAATAACTCCTATTCGTCTAATAAGTCGGGTCTCCGTTCACGCGTGTGACGGAGGCTCTCTTCATATAGCCATTCGTCTATCTTAGCCTGATGACCGGACAAGAGAATGTCAGGCACCTTCCAGCCTTTGTATTCCGCTGGACGGGTATAGACACCAGGTTCGAGCAAACCATCTTGAAACGAGTCGCTGAGGGCTGAGGTCTCATCCCCCAGCGCACCAGGCAACAAACGCACGATAGCGTCCGTCATAATAGCTGCAGGCATCTCACCACCGGTGAGCACAAAATCACCGATAGTATATTCCTTAGTGACAAAATGGTCCCGCACCCGCTGGTCAACCCCCTTGTAATGGCCACAAAGGATAATCAGGTTTTGCTTCATGGACAGCATATTGGCCGTCTGCTGGGTAAAACGCTCACCATCAGGAGCGGTAAAGATAACCTCATCATATTCGCGCTCAGCCTTGAGAGCCGATATACAACGGTCGATAGGCTCAATCTGCAAGACCATACCGGCACCAAAACCAAAGGCATAGTCGTCCACCTTGCGATGCTTATCCAGAGTATAGTCACGTAAGTTATGCACCATAATCTCGGCCAGGCCCTTATCTTTGGCACGCTGAATGATAGAGTGGTTAAGCGGTGAGTCCAACAACTCGGGACAACAGGTGATAATGTCTATTCGCATGTTCGATGAGAGATTTTCGATTAGGGATTAGGGAACTGGATCATAACCGGAGCCTCCCCATGGATGACAACGCAGGATACGTTTTATGCCCAGCCATCCGCCACGGAAGATACCGTATTTCATAACGGCCTCCACCATATACTGACTGCAGGTCGGCGTATAGCGACAGGAAGGCGGTGTGAGAGGAGAGATACAATAACGATAGAAATAGACAGGCACCAAAAAAAGATGTCTACACACCTGTCGCCATATCATTTGTTCGTTACGCATCCTGTATACGTTCGTTGAGTTTACGGATAGCCTTAGCCATCGCATGACGGAGAGTGTCGAGTGATGCAATGGATTTATCCATATAATTAAACGCCACCCTGCAAGGCAATATGGGGCGCTCACCCAATCGCCAGGCTTCGCGCATCAGGCGGCGCAAGCGATTACGGTCAACAGCATGTTTGAAGAGCGACTTAGGAGCCCACACCAGCACCTCACTCATCGCCGTCTCGCCCTCGGTAACGGGCAGGGGCTGGTAAGTGACCCGCAGGGGCCACACCGTAAAGCGCTGTCCGGTATGGTAGAGTTGTTCCACCGCCATCTTGCCGCATAGGCGTTCAGTTTGAGGGAAGGTGTTCATGGATGTTTACTCGGCATCTTCGCGTTTCATTTCTTCTTCCAAGTATGCCCTAATAGCTGCTGTGATACTGGGATATTCGGGTGTCGGCGCTTTGATGACAGGTGTCAGTCCTGCTTGTTCCAAGGCCAAAGCGGTATTTTGACCAAAGCATGCAAGGAGTTTGTCGCCATCTTTGAGCTCAGGAAAGTTTTGCTTGAGCGACTGTACGCCCATGGGAGTAAAGAGAACAACCATATCGTGGTCGAATGCTTCTTCTTGAGGCCACGGCGTAGGTACAGTACGATACATAATAGCCGGACGCACTTCGATATTGTGCTCGGCAAGCATGCGTATCGTCTCATCATTGTGAGCATCCGACATCACCATGATATAGCGTTCATTGGGACGACGGTTCATAGTAGGCAGCAAGTCGGCAAAATTGTTGTGCTCACTGAAAAAGACTTTACGTTTACGGTATTGGATATATTTCTGCAAATAGTTAGCTACGGCCTCGGAGATACAATAGTAATGCATCGATTCGGGCACCGGCAAACGCAACTCTTCCATCATGCGGAAATAATGGTCTGCGCCTACACGCGAGTTGAGTAACACCGCTGTATAATCCAGAGGATTGAGATGCTGCTGGCGAAACTCGCGCGACGAAAGACCTTCCAGATGAATCAACTGACGGAAGTCGAACTGCACCCCAAATAATGACTCCATATCGGTATAAGGTGTATTCCCGATAGCCGGACGGGGCTGAGATACTAAGATTTTACGTATACGTTTCATCGTTTATACATGCATAGCTATGCTGTACACACAGGCCGCCATAGCAATAGCAGGCAATATTTCCAGCGTAGCGAGATAAATAACTATATATAGTGCAGCCAGCGGCCGAACGAGGAAAGTACGTCCGGCTCGGACTAATAACAAAATCACATATATCACTCCTATCACCGCCATACCGATAACCAGCCCACGGGGAGTAAGCCATTGCTGGCACAAAAGCAGGACAAATAACACCAAGCTGACACACAGCCCCATACGGCGATGATGATTGTAACTTACCGTAAACACATTTCCCCACATAAACACATACTGCACGATAGCCTGGAGTAGGCGTCTAAGCACATACACGATGGCCACTATTCCCACCGCAGCCCAATAGACCGGCATCGATAGCGATAAGGAGGGGACTAAAGCGTACAGGAGCATGTAGATTGCCAAAGCCAAGACACCCATGCGGAAAAAAGCAATAGAGACCAGAGCCGTATAGGATGGCGTTGCCTCCGCATAGCGACGCTGCATACGAGCCGATAGGAAATCGGCAACCACTCCCTCCAGTTGTCGCGGATTAGCGGCAAAAGACAAGCAAAGGGCAGCCAACAGCAAAAGTTGGAGCCAGGGAAGCCATATGACGGAGAGAGGTGAAATCATATTACATCATATTACATCATATAGCCGCTTCACGACGAATATTCTTGTCCCACACAGGGGCGTTCAACAATGCCGGTATAACCTCTTCGGGCGTGGACACCACAGTAAACATCGACCGATGGATGTCGCGCATCATACGCTCGTTGACCAAGTGATCAAAGAAGCGCAAAAGAGGATCATAAAATCCGTCCGTATTTAAGATAACAATAGGCTTGACATGCAACCCGAGTTGTTTCCATGTGATACACTCGCTCAGTTCCTCCAAGGTACCTATTCCTCCCGGCAAGGCGACCATGGCATCTGCCATATAGGCAATAGAAGCCTTGCGCTCATGCATCGTCTGAACAATGATAGTGCGCGTGCTCTCCGGATTGTTCCACCCCTCATTGACCATAAACTGCGGAATCACTCCTACTACCTCACCGCCTCGCGACAAGGCACCACTGGCCACCTCACGCATTAAACCGATGCCGCCATCACCGTAAATGAGCTGCATTTGCGCTTCAGCCAACAGTTCACCCAAACGAAAAGCATCCTTATAGAACGAAGGACGCAATTGATTAGACGAAGAACAATATACTGCTACACTATGAAGCATACCGTGGTGCACCTTAAAAAATCGTGCAAAATTACAAAAAATTTCTGATATATTTGTTTTTTTTGCAAAAAAAGTGTACTTTTGCACCCAAAATGGTGCATTTTTCATTAAATAATGAACAATAAAGAGGGTCTATACAACCGAGTGAGCCATCAATGGCAGAAATTTTTGCGTGCCACCGGTAAGATGGATACCAAAGAACGCAATACTATCTTGCGACGTATTGTGGAGAACAAGAGCATAGGTACCTTCTCGCCGACCGAGGTGTTGGAATGGGTAGCAGAAGAAGGCTTCAGTACCGCCACGGTATACAACACGCTCAATCTATTGGTGGAGGCTCGTATATTACATCGTCTGCGCCAGAGCGTCAACTCTACTAAGATGATGTATGAGTTTGCGCACGGCGGCACCAATCATATGCAGATTATCTGCACCCGATGCGGCCGTGTTTCCAATGTGCGCGACTCGGCAATACATCACAACATTCAATCTAAACTTTATCAAAACTTTAAACTCGGGCACTACTCTTTGTATATATACGGAGTATGCGAGAAATGTAACAAGAAATAAGTATGGAAACAAGTAATTATGTTGCCTTTATAAGCGAATATCTGTATTGGATTATCTTTATCGGCGTTGCTATTGCCAGTTGGGTTGTGCAAGCCGTTTTTGAACGTCGATTTGAGCGTTTTAGCAAGGTTGGACTGAATATGACCGGCAAAGAAGTAGCAGAGCTGATGCTACGCAGAAACGGTATCGATGATGTTAAGGTAACCTGTGTCAATGGTCATCTTACGGATCATTATAACCCCACCAATAAGACGGTTAACCTGAGCGAAGGGGTGTACAACTCAGCCTCCGTAGCCGCAGCGGCCGTAGCAGCCCACGAATGCGGACACGCCTTGCAGCACGCTCAAGAATATGCCCCGCTACAGATGCGGTCTGCACTGGTACCGGTAGTCAACTTTGCCAGCCAATGGATGACCTGGGTACTACTGATTGGCATATTGGTAGTAGAGCGTTTCCCGCAATTGTTGATGGCCGGCATCTGCCTGTTTGCCCTGACTACCCTATTCGCGTTCGTGACACTACCGGTAGAGATAAATGCCTCGCGCCGAGCTATCGAATGGTTAGAAGCAGAAGGCATCACCGACCGCGAGACGACGCCTATGATATCATCGGCACTGCGTAGCGCCGCTTACACTTACGTCATCGCCGCCCTGTCCAGCTTAGCAACGTTAATCTACTATATCATTATCCTAAGCGGCAGAAGAAAATAGATTTCACTCACCTACCGCGAGGAACCAGCTCCGACGTGGTGACCCCGCTGGGACTCAAACCCAGGACCTTCAGAACCGGAATCTGACACTCTATTCAACTAAGCTACGGGGCCATTTAAAGAAGAGAAAGATTGCTTTTCGTCATTCCGAAAATCGGCGGAAAGAGAGGGATTCGAACCCCCGGTACCTTTCAGTACTTCGGTTTTCAAGACCGACGCAATAGACCACTCTGCCATCTTTCCTCAGGCTCCGGCTACAAAAGATATCGTCACCGAAACCCTTAAGTTGCAAATCGGGTGCAAAGGTATAAAAAATTTTGCACACATGCAAATATTTGACTTAAAAATTGAAATTACGAATTAAAAATTTGCGTATATCGAAAAAAAGCAGTATCTTTGCAGCCGAAAAATACCAATTTACCTCAGATTTTGAATTAACCCTCATATAAGTCATTATGATTAACTCTCAAGACATCAAGAACGGCGTTTGCATTCGTATGGACGGCCGTTTGTATTTTGTAATCGAATTCCTGCACGTTAAACCCGGTAAGGGTAACACGATTATGCGTGTTAAGTTCAAAGATGTAGTAGACGGTCGCGTATTGGAACGCCGCTTTAACATCGGTGAGAAATTGGAAGATGTACGCGTAGAGCGCCGTCCGTATCAATACCTCTATGCCGAGGGACAGGACTATATCTTCATGAACCAAGAGACCTATGAGCAAATTCCTATCGCTCACGACCTGATTACAGGTGTGGACTATCTGAAAGAAGGTATGATTTGCGACGTTGTCAGCGATGCCTCTACTGACACGGTATTGTTTGCCGAACTGCCCACTAAGGTAGAATTGGTAGTAGCCTATACAGAGCCCGGTCTGAAGGGTGATACCGCTACTAACACGCTTAAACCGGCCAAGTTAGAGACCGGCGCAGAGATTCGCGTTCCGTTGTTTATCAACGAGGGTGAGACCATTCGCGTAGATACACGCGACGGCAGTTATTGCGAGCGCGTTCGCTAATCAGCAATGGAGTAATTCTTCGGCAAAAGCATTGACGTTCACTCCGTCAAAGGTGCCGGAAGACATCATAAGGAGGGCCATCCCTCCTTTTTTTATGTTTTGGCAGGTGCGTCGCAGTTGCTCCTGGAGAGCCTGGCTGTCGGTAAACACCTGCACATTATCCGTTCCGAAAGCCTGACGCACTTCCTCGGCCGTAATAAGCGTTAATCGCTTATGTTCGATGACCTTGGGATTAAAGTATACATAAGCCACATCAGCCTCTGCCATACAATGGTTATACTGCGGAAGGAAATCGGCCATCAGCGAAGAGAAGGTATGCAACTCCATTGCTGCCACAAGGGTCTTATCGGGATAGCGTTCCCTAACGGCATTAATAGTAGCCTTAAGCTTAGAGGGCGAATGGGCAAAGTCTTTGTAAGCCACACTATCTGCCGTCTGGGCTATCTTCTCCAAACGATTACTGGCTCCTGTAAAAGTGCTGATCTCGCGATAGAAATCCTCAGGCGCAACACTGATACAATGGCACGCGAGCATGGCGGCCTGCAGGTTCTGCATATTATGACGCCCGAACACTTGCATCTCTACCGTGCCCTCATAGGCATCGTAAGGAATACACGTGATATCTTTACGCGCGCCTGCCGCTATCTGACGCAAGTTATCATCGCCTTGATAGTAGATAAAACTACCATTCGGTTCAAAACTATCCACAAACTTACGGAAGGTATCAACATACTCCGGAAAGGTAGGGAAGACATTGATATGATCCCATGCTATACCGGTAAGGATTGCTACGTGCGGGTGGTACCATAGAAACTTGGAACGCAAGTCAAGCGGTGAAGTAAGATATTCATCACCCTCAAAGACAGCATACTTAGCCGTATCGGACAGACGCACCATTCGTTCAAAGCCTTCAATCTGGGCGCCAACCATATAGTCAGCCTCTATGCCAAGACGTTGCAAGACATACAGGATCATGGAGGTTGTGGTCGTCTTACCATGACTGCCGCCAACGACGATACGAACCTTATCACGAGTCTGTTCGTAGAGGTACTCTGGGAAAGAGTAAATCTTGATACCCAACTCGCGAGCACGCACCAACTCCGGATTGTCTTCGCGGGCGTGCATACCTAAGATGACAGCATCAATATCGGGTGTAATACGTTCGGGATGCCACCCCATCTGAGCGGGCAGTAGTCCGGCATCGCGGAGATGAGACAGAGCGGGGTCGAAGATTTCATCGTCCGACCCCGTTACTTGATAACCCGCCTTGGAGGCCACAGCCAGTGCCAAATTATGCATCGCTGCGCCGCCAATAGATATAAAATGGATATGAACCATTTTGTATTTAGGATTTCTAATAGTTGATTATTATTTATTGAAAGAGTTTGCCAAAGTCGGCATGCGAGATAGCTTTCTCTTCCACCTTAGCTACCCCCTTGAGAGCGTCATAGACCTTATTCTCGGCCACGCGCTCTACGATACCGCGGAGCTGGTCATCCTTCTTTAGCATCTCCTGAGCATACGAAGTAAGGTATTGATCGTCTACATGCATCAGCCCATACTGCATAAACTGCATACGGGCTACCTCTTTAGCATAGGCTTCTACGTCCTCTTTCTCAACCTTGATGTCGTATTTCTTCATCAATTGGTCTTTAGCCAGGTGCCATTTAAGTTCGTTGACCATAGCAGGGAAGTCCTTATCCAATTGCTCATCGGTCATCTTCTCGTTAGTAGCTTTTACCCAGCGACGCAAGAAGGTTTCGGGCAGTTCCACCTTCTCCATCTTCTTCATAACAGCCTCTTTGACATCCAGACCGAATTTATACTTGCTGTCTTCTGCCATGTTGGACTCAATCTCTTCGCGCACTTTTTGACGGAAGTCGGCTTCGTCCTTTACGTTATTCTCACCATAGACTTTAGCAAACAACTCACCATCAATCTTAGCTGCCTGATGACGGGTAATACCCTGAATCTCAAAAGTAAAGTCAGCGGTGATATTCTTAGCCTCGTCCTTCTTGATATCGAGCATCGAAGCCACCTCTACTTCGCTATCATAAGCTTTCATCGGGTTAAAGGTAATCACATCACCTTTCTTAGCACCCTTAAAGAGAGCCAGCTGCTTCTTATCCTTCATATAGGCAGGATTGAGCATAGCATTCTCTTTCTGGATAGGGTCGGTCTCATTGCCTACTTCACGGAGCAGACCTTTGAGTACATCACCATCCTCTACCTGTTCAGCATCTACATATTCGCCGAAACGAGTAGCATAGCCATTAACCTGGTTATCAACCATTTCATCGGTAACGGTAATATTGTACCACGTCAATTTATTCTTAGCGCTTAAGTTGGCATCGAACTCAGGAGCGAGGGCAATATCGAAAGCAAAGGTAAACGTATCTTGGTTATCAAAGTCCACGGCCGGCGTGAGTTCCTCATTAGGCAGAGGATCACCCAATATCTGGAGTTTATTATCCTCGATATATTTGCTCAGCTGAGTACCAATCTCACGATTAATTACCTCAGCCATTACGCCCTTACCATACATTTTTTTCACCAATCCTACAGGTACCATACCGGGACGGAAGCCCGGGATATTGGCTTTCTGACGAATTTGGCGCAGTTCTTTCTGCACATTCTCCTGGTAATCCGCAGGCTCCACGGTAAGCGTCAGCACCGCGGTCATGTCTTTGATTTCGCTTTGTTCAAATTTCATATTTTTGTACTATTAATTATTATTCGCGCATTTTAGCCTGCAAAGGTACAATAATTATTGCACATACGCAAATTTTTTTGCACTTTTGCGATTGAATGGAGCATTTTACTACTGCACTCCGTTGGTCAACTGATGGTAATCGTGCAAGCTGAGGTTGTCGCTCACTATCTTAAGGGCACTGACCTGCTCAAACCCCAAGGCCGCTATGTACGCGAGCTCCATATCAAAGACGCAATCATGGTAATCGGACTGCAGCACAAAATCCGTATTGGAATAGCACACCGCCTGACGGTCAGCAATAGGGAAAAGACCCATATTCAACGCATCAAGCATCAATACAGGCTCATCGTAGGTGACGTTAGGATGATGCAGACGCACCTCGGTCACTTCTACCCGTGTTCCAATCTCAAAATTGGCACTACCCGCATATCCTATATTAAGCACATGTGTATCACGCGGCACATCACGTAGACTCCGGATGATATTAATAGCTCCAACACCCGTTACACGTACCGGCCACAGACAATCAGGTAGATACTTACTAATCAGGGCACGCTCGCCCTCTTCGGCAATAACAATAAGATGAGACATAATAACTTAAAATTTGTACAAAAGTACGCTTTTTTTTGGATATATCAAAATATTTTGCTAATTTTGCACCAAAATTGGTAGATTATGATATACAGACTCAATTTTTCCTGTGAAGAGGGTGATAATTTTCGCCTTGTCTTCGAAGCAGATAGTGAAGCCACATTCCTGGATTTACACCATGCTATCTTAGCGGCAGTAGATTTCAAGGATGACCAGATGACCTCCTTCTTTATGTGCAACGACCGTTGGGAGAAAGGTCAGGAAGTGACTCTGGTCGAGATGGATGCCAACTTCGAGTACGATAATATGGTTATGGAGTCGACACGTCTGAGCGAACTGATGGAGGAGCAAGGGCAACGCCTGATTTATATCTTTGATCCTATGTTTGAGCGCTACTTCTTCGGCAGCCTCAAGGAGATTATCCCTGGCTCTATGAAAGGTATCAAATTGGTAGAGAAGAAAGGTACGGCTCCTAAGCAACTTAAGGAAGAGGATATGATGTCCGGCATCGTCGGTAAGGACGGTAAAGCGGACTGGGAGAGTGACGAGGACTTCTACGGCGATAGCCAGTACGACGAGGGAGACCTGGACATGGAAGGATTCCAAGACCTCAGTTTCGAGGATGGAAGCATGTTCTAAGTCACCTACGCTGCTCGTTCTGACTGGTCCTACCGGAGTAGGCAAGACAGAACTGGCGTTACGGTTGGCGGAACATTACGCCTGCCCCATTATCAATGCCGACTCACGTCAGATATACCGCGAGATACCTATTGGCACTGCCGCTCCGACCAGCCAAGAGCAACAGCGCGTACGCCATTATTTTGTAGGCACACACAATCTGACAGAGGACTATAATGCCGGTCAATACGAACGCGACTGCCTGCAACTTATCCAAGCACTCATCGCCGAACGTCCTGATACCGGTACACCCGTAGCCGTTCTGACCGGAGGGAGTATGATGTACATCGATGCAGTATGCCACGGATTGGACGATATACCGAATGTGGACTCCAAGATACGACAGCAGGTGCAGCAACAATACGCAGAGCACGGATTAGAATGGTTGCAACATGAAGTGGAGGATTTAGACCCTACCTATTGGGAGATAGTGGACCGCAACAACCCACAGCGTTTAATGCATTGCATAGAAGTGAGTCGTCAGACGGGACAACCATACTCTCTGTTTCGCCGGGGATTTGAGGCCACAGAACGTCCGTTCAGAATAGTTAAAGTGGCCCTTCAGCGTCCCCGCGAAGAATTATACGCGCGCATCAACGCACGCGTGATAAAGATGATGAACGAAGGATTGGAAGAGGAGGCACGACGCGTATATCCGCTCCGCAGGTACAATAGTTTGCAGACGGTAGGATACAAGGAGATGTTTGACTATATAGACGGCCTGTGCTCGTTGGAGCAGGCGGTAGACAAGATACAACAAAACACACGCCACTATGCCAAACGGCAGATGACCTGGTTTAGGCGTGACAACGACATACATTGGCTCGATGCCGATATAGATTATGAAGAACAAATACATACTATTGATGCTTGGCTTAGCGGTACTGACAGGGTGTAAGAATCTGACCTGTGATTTTTCCTACACCCCTACTGCCCCTAAGGCCGGCGAGACGGTGACCTTCACCAATCACAGTTCGGGTGCGGATGACTATAGTTGGGATTTTGGCGACAACACCTCAGCCACCTCGTCCAGTCCGTATCACGCATATAAGAAGCCCGGCACATACATCATCACTCTGAAGGTGGTGCGCAACAAAGTGCAACATAAGTCGTGCTCCCATGCCATTACCGTGTACGACTCGCTGCCCGGTATAGGATGCGATACGGCAGCTATTGTATACTATACTCCCGCCACCTACACAGCACAGGTGTGGAATCCCTGGGGTCACGAAGTGAAATACCGTTGGGAAGTAGATGACGCAGCCGTCATCACCCAAGGAGCCGGTTTAGACTCGGCAGCATTAACCTGTTATTATACTCGCCATAGTTTTTCGCCCACAGTACGTCTGACCGTCACGCTTAACGGAGTAGAACAACCGGTCGCCACTCTCACCCGCGAGGTAGAGGATAAGCCGGGCAAGGCCATCTTAATGATTAACGATGGCAAAGCACAACGTCAACGCCGCTATACGATTGACAACATAGCATTGTACGAGCAGCCGAACAACTTGACGTATGACGAAGGGTTTGAACTACTCAACGCCGAGCAAGACACGATGCAGATCTATCTGGACACCGTCTTCTATTGCAAGACCCTTCCTATCCAAGGATATACCGTGCAAGGCTTCCATATTGATCCCTTGGCTCGCAAGATCTACTTCCGCGCCGGAGGATTGTATATAGCCAACATTGATGGCACCAATATCGTTTGTATCGACTCGTCTGACACCTACGCCATGACACTCAACACCATAGGCAAACGCGTTTATTGGAGTAATGCAGAAGGATTATGGACAATGCCGTTCATTTCTACCTACGATAACCGAATAGCCAACGAGCCTATGTTGGTCAACTCGAATAATAACATCACCAAATTAGCGGTGGACAACACCGAACGATAAATGCAACCTGATTATATCTTCGAAACTTCCTGGGAGGTATGCAACCGCGTAGGCGGTATCTACACCGTCCTCTCGACGCGTGCCGCCTCTATGCAGCAATACTTTCCCGAGCATGTCGTATTCTTCGGCCCCGACTTAGGAGCCCAATCCGATAAATATTTCATGGAGGACGCTTCCGCTCTACCTGCTTGGCGTAAGGTATTGAGTAAGCACCCCCTGTCCTGTCCCGTCCGCATCGGTCATTGGCAGGTGCCCGGCAACCCGATAGCCGTATTGGTAGACTATCGTCCGTTGATGGAACGTAAAAACGACATCTACGGTTGGGCTTGGGAACGTTTCGGCGTGCGCAGTCACGCGGCTTATGGCGACTATGACGATTCGTCTATGTTCGGTTACGCCGTTGGTCTGACGATCGAGAGCCTCTATCAGGCCCTGCCCGCCATTCACCGTCGCCGTCCGACATGTGTTGCGCACGCTAATGAATGGCAAACGGCATTCACACTCTTTTATATAGCCGACCGTTGCCCACAGATAGCTACTCTCTTTACCACGCACGCTACCGGCATCGGTCGTTCTATCGCTGGCAACGGCAAACCGCTATACGACTATTTTGAGGGGTATCACGGTAGCCAGATGGCCGAAGAACTCAATATGGTCAGCAAACACTCTGCCGAACGACAAGCCGCTCATGTAGCCGACTGTTTTACTACCGTCAGCGATATCACGGCTCGAGAATGTAAACAACTGCTGGATCGTCCGGTCGATATCGTCACGCCCAATGGTTTTGAACCCAACTTCGTACCTGCCGGACGCGACTTTACAGCTCGCCGTAAGCAGGCACGCCAACTATTGCTGCAGGCTGCCTCACGCGTATTGCAAGAAGATATTGAACAGGATGCTTTCCTCATTGGCACCGCCGGACGATTGGAATGGAAAAACAAAGGCATTGATGTCTTTATCGACTCCGTACGTAATATGGCCGACCGCAATAAGACCAATCGCCATATCATAGCCTTTGTTATGGTGCCCTACTTAGACCAATCGTTCATCCGTATCGGACGCACCAGTATCATCTTCGTCCCCTATTATCTGGATGGTCATGCAGAAGTAAAACCAACGCTGTCGTCCTTATCCGAAAGCACCTATTACGACCTGCTCATCGGTTTGGACTTGACAATCTTCCCCAGTTACTATGAGCCTTGGGGATACACGCCGCTGGAGTCGATTGCCTTCCACGTCCCCACCATCACCACCTCTTTATCGGGTTTCGGAGCGTGGGCATCATTAGAACAACCGGCACGCAAAACTGCTATGCCCGTCACCGTAATCCCGCGTACGGACTCCAACTATGTAGAAGTGGTGCATAGGGTGGCAGACACCATCGAACAGCATTTCCGCTTAACGGCTACTCAGACTACCGCCGTACGCCGTGCGGCCGCGTCTTTGGCCGAGAAAGCCAAATGGGCACATTTCTTTGAGGCATACTTGAAGGCCTATACCATAGCATTAACCCGTCTTGAAAATCGAATTAAAAAACATGAATAAGATTCTTGCCAAACGTTTCTTCTCAGCTAACGTAGCTGAGTTGGTTATCGAAGCACCGCTGATTGCCCGCAGTCGGCGCGCCGGTCATTTTGTTATCGTTCGTGTAGATGCCCTCTCAGAGCGCGTACCCTTGACTATCGCTAATGCCGATATCGAAAAAGGTACCATCACTTTAGTCGTGCAACAAATAGGTGCGTCCACGCATAAGTTATTGGCTAAGGAGCCGGGCGATAGTCTACACGATGTAGTCGGCCCGTTAGGTCGTGCAACGCGTATCGAGAAATACGGTACGGTCGTGTGTGCCTGCGGCGGCGTAGGCGCGGCCCCGATGCTCCCTATCGCCGAAGCACTCAAGAAAGCCGGCAATAAGGTCATCACCGTATTGGCAGCACGCAACAAAGACCTGCTCATCCTGCAAGACGAATTGGCACAGTGGTCTGATGAGGTGATTATCATGACCGATGACGGTTCAGCAGGCCAACAAGGTGTGGTCACCGTAGGTGTAGAGCAGGTTATCAACCGTGAAAAGGTCGATAAATGTATCACCATCGGACCGGCTATCATGATGAAGTTTGTGGCGCTCACCACTGCTAAATACAATATTCCTACCGAGGCCAGCCTTAACACCATCATGGTGGACGGAACAGGTATGTGCGGCGCGTGCCGCGTCACGGTAGGCGGCAAGACTAAGTTCGTCTGCGTTGATGGTCCGGAATTCGATGCCCACGAGGTCGACTGGACCGAAATGCTCAGCCGCATGAAAGCCTTCAAAGCCGAAGAAACAGCCGCATTAGAGGCATATACTGCGCACGTAACTAGTCCAAATCAGACTAACGAGACACAATCGAGAGAGAATCGGAACGAGAGTGCATCGGGAGTAATAGCGGAGCACATGCCGGTTGAACCCTTCGAAGGCAAACCTAAAGATCGCGTAGCGATACCCCGCGTACAGATGCCGGAACTGCGTCCAGAGGTGCGTGTCAAATCCTTGCACGAAGAAGTCAACCAAGGTCTTAGTTTCGAGCAAGCCATCACCGAGTCGCATCGTTGCCTCAACTGTAAGAACCCGACCTGCGTACAAGGCTGCCCGGTTAATATCAACATCCCCGGTTTCATCAAGACGCTGGAGACAGGCGATGTACTCGGAGCCGCAGCGGTCATCAAAGAGTCTTCGTCTCTCCCCGCTGTCTGCGGTCGCGTTTGCCCGCAGGAGAAACAATGCGAGAGCCAGTGTATCCACCTCAAGATGGGTCATCCGGCCGTAGCCATCGGCTACCTCGAGCGCTTCTGCGCCGATTATGCCAATAGTCAAACCAGTCAGCCTAAGGAGCCTAGGAATCATAGAACGCATAGTCAAAAAATAGCGGTCGTAGGCAGTGGTCCTTCCGGCTTGACCTTTGCCGGTGATGCGGCTAAATACGGCTACGAAGTACATGTCTTCGAAGCACTTCACGAGATAGGCGGCGTACTCAAATATGGTATCCCCGAGTTCCGTCTTCCCAATGCTATCGTAGATATCGAGATAGATGGTCTGCGTGCTCTGGGCGTGCAATTCCATACTGACACTATCATCGGTAAGACGATTACCGTTAAAGAACTCGAAGAGCAAGGCTTCAAGGGTATCTTCGTTGGTTCGGGAGCCGGTCTACCTCGCTTCATGAACATCCCGGGCGAGAACCTCAATGGTGTACTCTCAGCCAATGAATACCTGACGCGTGTCAACCTCATGGATGCCTCTAACCCGGCTACCGACACGCCAATTCTATACGGCAAAAACGTAGCCATCATCGGTGGAGGTAACACCGCTATGGATGCTGTTCGTACGGCTAAACGTCTTGGGGCAGAACGCGCCATGATTATCTATCGCCGCAGCGAAGATGAGATGCCTGCACGTGCAGAAGAAGTGCATCATGCCAAACAAGAAGGTATCGAATTCATGACTTTGCACAATCCTATCGAGTACCATGCGGACGAAAACGGCCGTGTATGCGAAGCTGTGCTGCAAGTCATGGAGTTAGGCGAACCAGACGAGAGCGGTCGCCGCAGTCCCGTACCCGTAGAAGGTAAGACGGTGACGATACCGGTCGACTTGGTTATTGTGGCCGTAGGTGTCAGTCCTAATCCGCTTATCCCCTCTGCCGTAGAAGGATTAGAGATTAGCCGCAAGGGCACTATCGTCGTCAACGACGGCATGCAATCGGCTATCCCGACTATCTTTGCCGGCGGCGACATAGTACGCGGCGGTGCAACAGTCATCCTCGCCATGTCAGACGGCCGCAAAGCCGCCAAAGCCATGCACGAATACTTGGATCACTTAAATCCGAATACGAAATAAACGGCTAAAACAAGCAAAGTGGCAGCCACAAGGTGATTCCAACGCAGTTGCATATGGAAGGCAACAGCGGAGAAAAGAATAAACACCACTAAGGTGATTACTTCTTGTATCACCTTTAGTTGCATTAGGTTGAAAGGACCTCCGTTACCGGCAAAGCCGATTCTATTGGCCGGCACCTGCAGACAGTATTCAAAGAAGGCGATGCCCCAACTGATAGCGATAACGCCTATCAGGGGCAGCGTCTTAAACCATGAGAACTCGGCCATCTTCAAATGACCGTACCAGGCCAGCGTCATAAAGACATTCGAGGCCAATAACAATAAGATAGTATATACTCCGTTCATACTATTGAATGGGGAAGATAATCGGTTTTAATATTCTCCATCGCGTTCCATAACGATGAACGCACATCCGGATTGAGTTGTTCCAATTCGCGTATTAATTCTTTTGCCTGCGTGCGAGAAGAAGCTTTCTCAAACGGGCACAATGTCTTTTGCTTCTCATAGCCTTGCAACTCGGCATAACGCACTATATCCGTCTCATCCATCAGGCACAGAGGACGGATATACGCTATCGGCATCTTGTCCAAAGGTAATAACGCCGGCATAGCCGCAAAACTGCCTTGATAGATAAGATTCATCAGCAAGGTCTGCACTACATCGTCGCGATGATGCCCCAAAGCGATACGATTGCACCCCAATTTCTGAGCTGTCTCCAGTAGTGCCTTGCGTCGATACCAAGAACAAAGGAAACAAGGGTCTTTCTGCTCTTCACCTACGATAGAGGTATCACGCACCAAAAACTCGACACCACATTGCTGACAGAAATGCTCCAGATAACTCAAATCGGAGACATAGTTGCGTTCCTTCACGCGCACGTGCACTGCCGTCACACGAATATGAGGCACATGAATACGTGCCTGACGTCCCAATAGCTCTGTCAATAGCAAACTATCCTTACCTCCACTCAAACCTATCAGCACGTGGTCGCCCTCTTGCAATAGACCATAACGCTGACACGCCTTGTGGAAGAGTCTCCACAAGCGCTGCTGCAATCGACTTTGCTCTATTTGTTCCGGAGTTTTGTGCACGTTATAAAAAAAGGTAGCTAAATGCTACCTCCTTCGTGCGCAGGATGAGACTCGAACTCACACGATCTTGCGACCACTACCCCCTCAAAGTAGCGTGTATACCAATTTCACCACCTGCGCGGTTGTGCCCAGAACAGGACTCGAACCTGCACACCTCGCGGCATGCGCACCTGAAACGCACGCGTCTACCAATTCCGCCATCTGGGCATAAAAAAAAGAGCGATGAACGAGACTCGAACTCGCGACCCCGACCTTGGCAAGGTCGTGCTCTACCAACTGAGCTATCATCGCATACTTTTTCTCTTATGTATTAGAACAATGCTTTTTTCGGAAAGCGGGTGCAAAGGTACTGCTTTTTTTTGATATGACCAAATATTTTTGCAAAAAAATGCTATTTTATATGAATTTTTCTAAAATTAGGCTTCCCTAACCTACATAAATGATGCTATTGGGGCAAAAAATAACCGCCAAGGCAATCCCTGGCGGTTAATACATACAAGCCTGAAATCAATAGCTGGTGCGTTGAGTAGCCGCATACGAAATCTTCAACGCATAGGCACGACGAAGCTCCTGTTTAATATCGGCTATAATACCCATACGGGTTTCTTTGTCGGCCTTGATGGAAACGGTCATCAAACCTTGATCCTGCTCTTTCATGGCAGAACGCTCATTGATGATGTAGTCACCTATCTCCGACTTATCAGCAAACGCATCGTCCAATTGAATACGTGTCTCGTGACCAAACTGCTTACGGAACTCTGCCGTGGGAGTACCTACATAGATGTAGCGCACCAACGACTTCTTCTCCAGTTTGGTCAACTCGGTAGCCTGGGGATTCTGGAACTGAACCTTCAACGATACCTCTTTCATCGAGGTAACGGACATGAAGAAGAACAGCAACATGAAGATAATATCCGGCAGCGAAGAAGTATTCAACGCCGGCATCTCACGCTTATCGTTACGACGTATCTTTGCCATAATTACTTTCCTCCGTAGTTTTTAGGTTCAGCCTCCGAAATCTTTTGAGGATAAATCTTCTGAATGCGTTTCTGAACATCCTCATCCAGGTCATTGTAAGGCTTGTTGAAATACTTGCGCGCACATTCGTCACGCAGTTCATTGTAGGCAGCCACCAATTCGTTTTGAACATTCAGATATGCCTGATACTGCGTATCCACATCGTTTTGAACGGAGATAACGTGCTCCTTGGTATATTTGATTACACCGAAAGGTGCACCGAAATCCTCTTCAAACAATTTGGGATAGAAAGCATCATCATTGGCATTAAGAATGAACTTCTTGGCTTCTTCACGCAGTTGCTTCACGTCCATCAACTGGCCCTGCACCATCAACTGGTTGATCGAGTTAATCTTCACCACCATCAGGTTGCGCTTGTTGATATCCGTATCCTCTACTTTCTGGTCAGGCGGTACAGGCGCCGGCAAACGACGGGCCAGACCCTGATTGACATCCATAGATGTCGTCACCAGGAAGAAGATGAGCAGCAAGAACGAGATATCCGCCATGGAGCTGGCATTTATCTGTGGAATTTTCTTTGCCATAATGGGTTTCTTCGACTGTTAAAGGTCAAACGACTCTCAAAAATGTTACTTTCTCGTTTTAGTATAGATAACACCCCATACCATCGAGATAAGGGTTGCAGCTACCAAGATATATGTCAGGTACAGGCACGCGTCAGAGAGTTGCGCCATCGAACCTACATTATCCGATCCTTCGTAACCGATAATCTTCATCTCTGCGGGACTGCCAAGGAACCAGCAAATACCCCACAGAGCAAAGAAACCAACTACAATAGCCAATTGGCTCATAGCTTTCTTCTTATCTACCTGATAGGTCTTGAAGAATTCCCAGATAACCACACAGATGGTCACCAGACAAACGAGGCTTACCAATACATAGTTCCAAATCAGGAACAGATTGGAGAAACGAGGAATATCCAGATAATCTCCGGCCACCTCCAATGTTCCCTCCGAACCGCCTACATAGAACAGCACCGAGAAGACGACGCCTATGCACAGCAGAGCGATAAGGGAAATGAGGGAAATTTTCTTATAGTTTAACATAGTTGTTCCGTTTAATAGGTAGGAAACCGATTACTTCTTGTTGGCAGCTGCATATTCTACCACGATGTCCAGCAGCGAGATAGAACTATCCTCCATTTCGTTTACGAGACTCTCGATGACACTGAGGATGTAGTTGTAGAACAATTGCAGGATAATAGCGATAATCAAACCGAGCAAGGTGGTCAACAAGGCCACTTTAATACCACCGGCAACAACGGTAGCCGAGATATCACCTACCTGTTGAATCTTATCGAAGGCGGCAATCATACCGATAATGGTTCCCAAGAATCCCAGAGACGGAGCAATCGAGATAAACAGCGAAATCCAGCTCAGGTTCTTCTCTAACAAACCGAGTTGTACGCCACCGTAGCTGGCAACAGTCTTCTCTACTACGTCTACGCCCTCGTTATAACGGCTCAGACCCTGGTAGAAAATGCTGGCTACAGGACCACGTGTATTGCGGCAAACCTCCAGAGCTTTCTCAATACCGCCCTGCTTCAAAGCAGCTTCGATATTGTCCAACAGAGCTTTCGTATTGGTCTTCGACAAACTCAGATAGATAATACGCTCAATACAGAGAGCAAGACCGAATACCAAGCACAGAAGAGTAGCAGCCATAAAGCCTGCACCACCTTCAATAAATTTCGTTTTCAGCGTCTTGTGAAGAGCTACCAAACCATTATCAGCAGCGGGAGCTTCAACTACTTCTTCAGCAGCAGGAGCCTCAACAGCCTCCTCTACAGCAGGAGCTTCTTCTACAGTTTGTTCTGTTGTTGCAGCGGGAGCAGCTTTCTGTGCACCCGCAGCCATTACTGCAACGCTACCGAAGGTCAGCATTGCCAGCACCGTAAGGGTTGCAAATACTTTTTTCATGAGATTGATGATTTATTAGTTGTTATTGTATTTCTGCGGAAAGACGGGGATTCGAACCCCGGAAACCCTTTTGAGGTTTACACGCTTTCCAGGCGTGCCTCTTAAACCACTCGAGCATCTTTCCTTTCTCTCAAAAGAGAACGTTATCGCAAAAGCGGTGCAAAGATACAAAAAGTTTTTGACTTTGCAAAAGTTTTTGCGCTTTTTTTGTAAAATTTCTCTATTTTAGGCAAAAAAGGTGTTTGGCGTTTTGTGTCGTTACCTTATCTATCTGTTCTTCGGAACACTTATACACCTCACTCAACACCTTCACCACCTCTGCCATCCAGCGGCTCTCATTCCGCTCTCCGCGATGCGGCACAGGAGCCATATAAGGAGCATCGGTCTCCAATACCAACGCATCCAAAGGTATCCCCTGCAGATTATCCCGTAGACGGCAATTCTTAAATGTAATCACACCGCCTATCCCAAGATATAAACCCATCTCCACAATCTGACGCGCCACCTCATTGCTGCCCGAGAAACAATGCATCACGCCCCTCAGACGTTGACCCGATGCCGCATATTCTTTGTTGAGCATACGAATGGCATTCAGCATATCCTCCGTAGCATCACGCGAATGAATCATCACCGGCAACTGATACGCCATTGCCCAGCGAAACTGCTCCATCAACGCTAAACGCTGCTGCTCCTTATAGGTCGTTTCAAAATGATAATCCAGCCCTATCTCGCCAATAGCCACATACGGCTGCCCAGACGCCATTCGCCCGTCCAGACATTGCTTGAGTTGCCGCAAAGCATCCTGCCAATCTTCCTTCACCTCTTCGGGATGCAAACCGATAGCAGGATAGAGATAATCGGGATAGCGCAGACACACCTCCCATACAGCCGGAGTGTCTTTCACATTTACACCGGGCACAAGGATGGCCTCTACACCCCCCTGACGCTGTTCATCCAGAAAAGCATCTAAGCCCTCGGCATATTGCTCATCATCGATATGTGCGTGAGTATCTATCATATCGATCGACGTGTAAGTATACTGGAGTCACCGTAACTGAGGAAGCGGAAATCATGACTCAACGCATAGTCATAGATAGTATGCCAATCGCCACCCACAAAGGCCGACACCAAGAGTAGCAAGGTAGACTTGGGTTGATGGAAATTGGTAATCAACTGATCCACCACTCGGAATTGATACCCGGGTTTAATCATAATCTGCGTCTCGGCATGCAATGTCTCTTGATCGGTAGCATCCAAATAATCGACAATAGCCTGCAGCGCCGTCTTCGTATCTACACTATACACTTGCTCATAAGGTTCAAACTGCCCGATATGCAAATCTTCCGGATGCGCATTTTTCATCAGACGGCAACCGATAAAATACAAACTCTCCAACGTACGCATACTGGTCGTACCCACAGCCACAATATGCCCGATATTATCTCGGATATCGGCTATTGTTTGTCGCGGTACGGCTATTACCTCCGTGTGCATCGTATGCTCATTGGCATCAGCCACTTTAACCGGTTGGAATGTCCCGGCTCCCACATGCAGTGTTAGTTCTGCAGTACGAACGCCTCGATGGCGCAAATCATCCAGCACTTCGTCCGTAAAATGCAGTCCGGCCGTCGGAGCTGCCACACTCCCCTTGATACGCGAGTAGACAGTCTGATAAGTCGTCTTGTCCGACTCTTCGGTAGGACGATTTAGGTACGGCGGGATAGGCAACTCACCCAACGCATCCAATATCTCCGCAAAGCTCAAAGAGGTATCATCCCATTCAAAGCGTATCTGATGCGTATTACCGGTAGTGGCGATACGTTCAGCACGCAAGACCGTCGGCTGAGACATATTCGGCAATGCCAACTCCAACACGCCCTCTTTCCACTTCTTTAGATTGCCCACCATACACTTCCATGTACAGCCGCTTTGCGAACCTAACGCCAACTGATAGTCATGAGGCTGCAGGGGTTCGAGACAGAAAATCTCAATACGGGCTCCCGAAGGTTTATGAAACACCAATCGAGCCTGTATCACGCGCGTATTATTATATATAAGGAGTGCATCGTGCGGGAGGTATTCTCCCACACGATAGAAAAGGTCCTCACTGACCTGTCCGTTACGATAAACCAATAGTTTCGAATGGTCGCGTTGCGGAAGCGGATATTTAGCTATCCGTTCATCGGGCAGCGGGTAATTGTATTCGTCAATAAGCAGCGGCTGCATGGCCTATACAGGATCGATAGCCTGTGCTATAGAATTGGCTATTGCCGCCATCTCCTCAGCAGGCAATTGCAGTTTGGGATTGGTAAAGAGCATGTCCGTCTCTTTATCCAGCGGCACTAAGTGCACATGCACATGGTTGACCTCCATGCCCAAAACAGCTACGCCGACGCGCTTGCAACCGGTAGCTTTTTTAATACCTTCGGCTACAGTCTTGGCAAACACCATCAAACCACTCAACGTCTCATCGTCCAAATCGAAGATATAGTCAGCCTCCGGTTCGGGCAACTTAGGGATAACTAAAGTGTGTCCCTTCTTGAGCGGGTTGATATCCAAAAAAGCGTAATAGCGGTCCGATTCGGCCACCTTGTAACTGGGGATATCCCCATTGATGATACGAGTGAAGATAGTCATAGAGCGTATCCTGTTAACCCATTATAAACTTATCTCCAGCACCTCAAAACGGATATTACCTGCTGGCACCTGTACTTCGGCTATCTCGCCTACTTTCTTACCCATCAGTCCGCGGGCAATAGGAGTAGTTACGGCTATCTTGCCTTCCAAGATATTCGCTTCACCCTCCGTAACGAGTTGGTAAGTCTTTTCCTGATTATTGGACAGATTGCGCACGCGTACCTTAGTTAATATCTGCACCTCATCGGTCTTAATAGTCGACTCGTCGATGATACGCGCGTCCATAATCTTAGCCTTCAATAAGGCTATCTTGCTCTCCAGATGTCCCTGCTCCTCTTTGGCGGCATCATATTCTGCATTCTCGCTCAAATCGCCCTTATCGCGAGCCTCAGCGATTGCTGCTATCACGCGGGGACGTTCGGTGCCCTCCAGGAATTGGAGTTCGTCTTTTAGTTTTTGAAGACCTTCAGCGGTCATGTAAGTAGTTGCCATTATGCTATAATTCTATTAGTCGTTTTAATACTTACGCTGCAGAATCTCTGCAGCGATGATAACCTTGCGTATTTCGTCCTTGTCAGTTAAATCAACAAGGACAGAGTTGTTACGGTTCTCGTTTTCCATAAAACTGATTTTTAAAAATAACAGGAAACTTCACAGCCTCCTGTTACCATTAAACCTAAACCTTAACTATGAAAATTTATTTTTCGAGTGCAAAGGTACTGCTTTTTTCTGATATAGGCAAATTTTTTTGCGAAAAAATCACTTTTTCCTGTTCTTTTTCTTCTTTTTCTATGAAAAAGGCCCTATCAGAAGTACTTTGTCTCCGTTCCCACGATGGAAGTGAGCAAGTTGTTCGCCAGTCGTGAAGCACCGAAACGGAACGAATGATTATTGAGCCATTCTTTGCCCAAGATCTCTTTGACTAAGGTGTAGTGTTGCACAGCCTCTTCGGTAGTACTTACACCTCCGGCAGGTTTATAACCTACCTTTTGTCCGGTTTTTTCTTGCCAAGCCTTAATAGCCGAACACATAATATAAGTAGCCTCAGGAGTAGCATTGACTTTTATCTTACCCGTCGAAGTCTTAATAAAGTCGGCTCCTGCCGCCATAGCCAGAATAGAAGCCTTCCAAATATTTTGTGCCGAACCCAGCGCACCGGTCTCCAAGATAACCTTCAAATGACGCTCTCCGCAAACGGCCTTCAACTCGCTGATTTCGTCAAATACCTCCTGATAACGTTCCTCTAGGAACTTACCGATAGAGATAACAATATCTATCTCGTCTGCTCCGGCATGAATAGCCAATGCCGTCTCTGCTACTTTTACCTCTAAGAAGGTTTGCGAAGCAGGGAATCCGCCGCTCACGCAAGCTACATTGATACCTGCCGGCAGGTTCTTACGAGCCGTCTCGGCCAAAGCAGGATAAACACACATAGCAGCCACATTCTTCACGCCGGGGAAGTTAGCCTCAAAATGAGTTACCTGATGAGCCATATGCTCTACTTTAGCTACCGTATCCTCACCGTTCAGCGTCGTCAGGTCTATCTGGTTGAGACACTGCATCCATACTTCGCGGTTGTTATTCTCGGCATAGTGTTGCGCCAATATCTCCGCCGTAGCGGCTTTTACCTGGTCATCATTCAGCGCAAAAGGATATTGCGCAAATAGTTCTTGAAATTTATCCATAGTAGTAATTTATTTTGTTTCTTCCGGCAGACGACCCACAATAGTTTCGTTGCCGCGTACATGTTCACCCGTAGTAACGAATATCTCAGTATCTAACGGCAGGTACATATCTACGCGCGAACCTAATTTAATAAAGCCCATATGCTCATTACGGTGGCACGGCTTACCGGCCTTAGCATACGTAACAATACGGCGGGCCATAGCTCCGGCTATCTGACGCACGGCTATCTGCAATTTCGATGGTGTCTCTATTACCACCAGACTACGCTCGTTCTCTGTACTCGACTTAGGCAACCACGCACCCATATGACGACCTTTCTGATGCTCACTCACCAATACCGTACCCTCAACAGGATACCAGTTGGCATGCACATTGAAGGGCGACATAAAAATACTCACCTGCAAACGCTGCTCATGGAAATACTCGTTCTCCATCGTAGGCTCAATAACTACTACACGCCCGTCAGCGGGAGCAATAACAAAATTGGGGTCATCCACCTCCAATACGCGTACCGGGTTGCGGAAGAAATAGGTCACAAAGACCAGTAAAATAGCCGATAATACCAACAGAACACCAAACGCCCACTGCAGTTGGTGCACGTGCGGTCCGTTAATATGCGAGAAGCACAGGAAGAGCGCTACGCAAAGTGCAAAAATACCCAACGACAGACCGATGATAGCACTACGGCCTTCGCGATGGATACGATGGTGACGGGGACGATGATGTTTCATACTCTTACCATTGATTATAGGGGAACTGGGCTAACATAACGGCAGCGTCATCCAGACCCTGCTGCATCTTTTTGTCCAGCATCATTTTAAACATTAAGGGGATATCTGCCTTTAGGGTCAGTTTGATACGGGTATCCAACGGCGCAACCTCTTTGAGTTGAATCCAGAAATTGGCATCAATAGGCAAGTCTTGCACACCGAACTTGATAGTATCGTTCTCTATGCGGTCGACGATGGCAATAGTTATCTTTTGACCCAATCCGTCTACTTTCAGGCGTATCGAATCTGCTTCGATCTCCATCTCCTGCACCTTATCCTTAGGTATTAGATCGCGCACGCGCTCAATATTCTTCAGGTTGCTGAGCACGCGATAGATGGTTGCTGCATCGTGCGGAGCAGAGGTTATCTTACTTTCGTATTTGGTTTCTGACATAGCAAATTTTATTTAGGACTCCAAATGGCTGGGTTCTTATGCCATTCTTCTACTATCTTCATATGCTCTTCCGTTACTATCCCCATCTGGAGAGCCGTCTTGTTGACAGTCTCATAATCGGTTAATGCCGTCAATTCTACATCGGCATCCACAAACTTACGATTGGCATCGGCAAACTGGTAATTGAACAGCGATACTACACCCAACACCTTGCATCCGTTATTGCGGATAGCATCTACTACTTTCATCACATACGTACCCACATTCACTTGGTTCTCGATGATTACTACATTTTGATGGGGACGCAGGTCACCTTCTATCTGGTTCTCCAATCCGTGATCCTTAGGCGTTGGATAGACATATACCAGAGGCAAGCCCAACTGCTCAGCCACGAGCGTACTGTGGGCAATAGCATTTACAGCCACACCGGCTATCACATCTGCATCGGGATATTTCTCGGCCACAATACGCGCCAACTCCAATTTAACGAAGTTGCGGGCTGCCGGATAACTCAATATCTTACGGTCATCGAAATAGGTTGGTGCTTTCCAACCGTTTCCCCAAGTAAAGGGATTGTGAATCTGGACGCTGAATGCTTTCAATTGCAGCAGCTTCTTAGCCAGAATTTGTTGTAGTGTTTCCATTGTTTAAGTTATTATTTCGTGGAGATAGCGGGAGTCGAACCCGCGTCCAAACAAGGAACAAATATGCTTTCTACACGCTTATCTTGGCCTTCGTTTTCGAGCAACGGCAAGACCCAAGCCACCAACCGTTACCTTATCTGCTTCATCTTCATCAGCGCATCGCAGCCTGTGCTGACTATCCCTGCTATTTCCGCACCGCTTGACCCATTCAGCCGCAAGGATCGGCTTGGAGCGATGTCTCGATTCAGCACCTGGTGCCGAAATAAGGCTAATCTACTGTACTTCGATTAAGCAGCGAGAGCATAGTCATAGTTGCCAGTTAATTGTTTGGACCCGATTTACGAGCGTTATCCATGCTCGGCGTGCTTACATACCCATTCTACCTGCTGTCAAAACCAATTATCCCCAAGGTATTTTTGTTAGCGACGGCAAAGGTACTGCTTTTTTTGGAAATATGCAAATATTTCAGTTATTTTTTCATTCCCGCACTGCTATTTGCGCACGAAAACTCGCAACCGCAGTACTGTTGATTGTAGAATTGATAGGTTCTAAGCAACTCGTTACGCCGTTCCTGCAGTCCGTCTTTGCGCCAGTTCTGCGCCCAAAAACGCACTTCACTCACCTCCGCCGCTGCCTTTTCTCCGGCCGCATTAATCTGCTCCAGGTTTTTCCAACGCGACGATGCCAACGTAGTAGCGAAATACGGAATGTGCAGTTCCTGCGCTTTGCGGGCTGTTGCCAGCATCCGGACATAGAAGCAGGTCTCGCAGCGCCGTCCACGTTCCGGCTCGTCTTCCAATCCGCACACCGCCTTCAACCAATCCTCATGACTATAGTCATCATCTATCCATCGAATACCCAGACTCTGAGCATGACGTTGACTCTCCTGCTTGCGAATCTCGTACTCCTCACGCGGATAGATATTCGGATTATAGTAGTATATGACCGGCTCTATATCGTGCGCCAACAGCCATTCTACTATCGCACTCGAGCATGGCGCACAACAGGCATGCAGCAACAATTGATGACAGCCTTCCGGAACGATTATGGACGAGTGACCGCTCATGGTAGGGGCGTTAACGGATAGACGATATTGACAATCAAAATATTCGCCGCCAAGATGATAAGGTTCATTATCAGACCTATCTTCAGGAAATCGCTGAACCTATATCCGCCTGGACCGTATACCAACATGTGTGTCGGCGAACCGATAGGCGTTGCAAAACTGCTGCTTACCGCTATCATCAGCGCTATCAAGAACGGATAAGGCTCATACCCTAACTTCTCTGCCGCCTCATACATGATGGGGAAAAACATCGCTCCGGCAGCCGTATTCGAGATAAACTCCGTGATAAACGTTCCGGCAAAGCAGATAGCCGTCATCACTACTATCGGATTCGTACCGCATACGTCCAATATACCGGTCGCCATACGCTCTGCTATACCCGTTTTCTGAATAGCAATACCCAATACGGTGCTGCAGGCAAAGATCATCAGTATATCCCAGTTGACCGACCGCATAGCCTGTTCGGGGGTGCAACAACGGAAGATAAGCATCGCAAAAACAGCCAATATAGCACATTGTAGTAGCGGCATCACTCCTAATGCCGACAAGGCGACCATACTAATCATCACCAAACTGGACACCACAGTTCCCCATCCTATATTGGGTATATCTTCCGATTCAAAGAAATGCAAATCGCGACTCATCGATTGAGTGTCGGTGGTCAGTGCATTCACGCTTTCCATCAACAATGTATCACCCGCCTTCAATACTACCTCTCGCGGCGATTGTTCTATACGGCTACCTCTACGACTAACGGCTACCAGGGTCACGTTATGTTCTTTTTCAAAGCCGTTCGTTCCCATCGTGGTACCGATCAGACTACTGCCAAAATGGACATACGCCGTACGCAGGTGATGCCGGTTCTTCGGGGCATCTTCATAATGGAACACCGGATGATCGGCATTGACCAAGCCGTGCGTCATCTCCAACTCCAACAACTCCCCTATCTGACCGGCATAGATGAGGCGGTCACCACCCATCAACGGCTCATCGTCCGGCACAGGAGATAATATCTTTTCGTCATCAAAATGACGCAACTCAATCAGGCTGCCTCCGTTCACCTTATTCAATCCCAACTCACCTATACTCATGCCGATATGCGAATTATCGGACGGCACCAACATCTCCACCGTGTAGTCACCCGTACTCTCAAACGCCTCTTCTGGCGACTTCCTATTCGGCAACAATCGCCGCATGGCGATAATCGACAGCACACCGATAGCAAGGCAGAAGAGTCCCGGAATAGTGGTAGCCAATATATTCATCGCGTGCCCCGTATGCTCTTCGTACAGACCACTGATAATCAGGTTCGGTGGTGTTCCTATCAACGTACATACGCCACCCATACCGGACGCATAACTTAGCGGAATAAGCAGTTTCGATGGCGACACTCCTAATTTTTTCGACCACATCTTAACGATGTTTACGAATAGCGCCACCACGGTCGTATTGCTCAGGAATGAACTCAGACCTGCTACAGGCAGCATCAGTCGCAACACGGCTTTAGCATACGTCTTAGGAATGCCCAGCAAATGCTTCACAATCCATTGAAGCACGCCCGTATGCATCAATCCGGCAATAACCACAAATAGCACACCGACTACCGCTACCGAAGCCTGACTGATACCCGACAGCGTCTCTTTAGTATCCAATACTCCGGTGACATATAACACGCCTACAGCGCACAGAAAGACTACATCCGAGCGCAGTTTGGTAAACAGCAGGATGGTGAACATCACAAATACCGTGATGATGGTAATCCATGCATCCGCTCCAAAACCCAAAAACACAAATGAATCCATTACTTTCTCCTCTCTTGACGCATTCTTTTAAGACCCACTACCGCGATATACAAGGCGGCCAACAGGAGCAGTATATAAGGTTCACCTACGGGCTCCGTATTCATGAATCCGATAGGATCATCCTCATCTTCATTCCAATCTTCAGGATTAAACGTTGTTCCTTCACCATCCCTCTGTGCTCTACGCACTCCTGTTGCTCCCGGAGCATAAGGATTGGAGGTATACGAAGTCTGACCTACTATCGGCTGGCACGTAGAAGTGGAGCGGAACTGATACGTTGGATACACATCCTGACTCATAGTCGGCGCCGCATTCCACGCCGCAGATGGTGTAGTCTGTCCCCACGCCCAGGCGGAGGACACGCTGCATAATAGCAGCCATGCTATCAACATCCATCTATATATTTTCATTCCTTGCATCATCTTACTTGTTGTCCCATCATGGTAAATACTTGACCATTACGGATGATCAGCACATGACCTTCGTGAATAATCTTCATCGTCTGATTCGTTTCTGCAGATACGGGGTGTATGTCGGTAGTTACTCCGCTTCCCCAACCGCTATCCGGAGTCCATCCGCGGCGACGGATATAGTAGCGTGTCTCGTGATTGGTCTTCGGAGTAGCGATATCCAGGCATATACCATCGATAATCGCACGCTCGGTGTCTGTCTGTGCATCGTAAAGAACCAACGGTCCGTCAATAGCATTTACACCTGTAAACCACAGATGAGTCACATTGTCGTACGTCATCTTACTCATATAGAACGATATCGGTACATTGACAATCTCGTCCCTAAGGTCAATACTCAATCCACAACTATCCTCCTTCGCGTATATATTAAAAGGTGTGGTCGGAGTACCGGTCGTGGAGAAGTTATCGATATTGAGGGTCGTCAATAGGGCATCCTCTCCGGACAGTATATCGGCGTGATAACCCTGACCGAGCAACAGATACGAAGTGCATCGCGGCGAGCAGGGGTTAATAGCCGTGACGGTCATAATACCTTTTCGCAAAACGGCAGCATCGCCGCGTTGGGGAGTTTGAGCCAGACTTTGGTCACCTCCGCCGCCACATCGAACAGAGGGAACTACCTGACTTGGATCGGTCACCACGCGGTTGGAATTGAGCGTCACAGGAAGTGAAGTAGCCGCTGACGACTTCTGCACCATGATGGAGCGCATCGGCGGCAAGTAGCGCTTCTGCTCAATAATCGTATCCGTGGAGGCCATCGCCGCTTCCCTGCTAACGGTTCGATAGATACTGGCCGCACCACTCTCGTCCAAATAACCGAATTCCTCTACCAGACAATTGTCATCAATGAAGCCCCATATATCGATATAACCCATTGTGGGATTGCCGAATACGAAGCCCGTCGTGGATACCGAGTTATCATTGCTCATGGTATACCCCTCGCTGTCCTCATGGAACGCCAATTTACCGGCTGTTCTGGGTGCCGCATTCGTGCTACGCGCCGTTTCCAATTCGTTCACATAGTGGTCATAGAGGGTCTCGCCATACGAGCCGTAGTAATAGTAGATATCGTCATGCTTAGGCAGACGTACTACAGCGTCTTTGCCGGATTTGGTACGCGCATATACGGCATATCCCTGTCCGGCCGGCAACGAGAGATTAAGACCATTTGTTACTTTTGACCAGTCTGCTTTTGCCGAGCGCGCCTCCGTCTCATCTTCGGTTTGATGAATCGTATTGCGACTATAAACCGACAGCCAGAACGATCCGTTACCTGTCTTATACGAACGACCACTGGCATCAAACTCAGCCACCTTCCACGGGTTGGATGCCCAGTTGAGGTCGGCGTTCGACATATAGATATCTCCACTCAGCATACCGGTTACCGGAGCTGCACGGAACGCCCATTTTTGTTGCGGCATCTCCATATCGATAACCGCATCGCTATAACGCATCCTTTGCTGCTGACCCATCGCAGCACCCGGCAAGAAACGAATCACATTACAGTTGTTGTACTCAAAATTCACCTTCTGTACCGAGTCTTTCCATACGGTTGGCAACGGGGGCACTACAGGATAAGGCAGACCGGCCTCCACTTGAGGAATAACCACATACGTTTCGGCCATCGGGGCATAGTGGGCATCCTCATGGATGGGCACATTCTCTTTCGTAACACCTATCCAGTTATCGGCATTATTCCACTCGTTGCTTTGTGCAGACTGCGGGTCCCAACGCAGGTAGTCGGGCATGACGGAGAGAATAAACGGTATCGTACCTACGGCGCAACCACCGACTAAGGTATCCAAACCGCCAAACGTCTGCATCACAACATTAAAAGTATAACTATAACCCGGTTGCATGTGATAACTGCCAGGAGCCGGAGAAAAGTCTATACTATCACCCTTTGTGTAATACGTACCCGCTGTCGGATACGAGATATCCGGTAATAAGCGCAGCGAGTGTACTCCTTCGCGGAAGTTCGGGTCATTGGTCGAACGAAGCGTGATATTTTTAATACCGACAAGGGGCATAATGGAATCAACTATCAACTTAAATTCTTCGTTCGCCGCTTTCTCCGACATCAGCACCTCAATAGGTTTGGAGATTCCCGTCGTATCACGATGCAAACCACCTATCATAAGTGGTATACCGCCACTTCTGTTTGCTTGTAGTTTAACAAAGATAGGTGCCGGACATACTTCTATATTCGCATTGTTCAATGCATCCGTTCCCGTTCCTACGATAGGCAAGATAATATACTGCACAGAGTCTCCGCTATTTACCGTCACGGTCATCTGGGATTTATAGAGTATCAAGAAGCCGTTTTTCACCAAATCGGAGATCATCGTATACGGATCCAGACCGGCTTGCTTAAACGTCATATCGCCGGTAAAGTGCTTCAGATCATTCTTATTGATGGACGAGAGGTTGGGTGCAAACTGGTTTTTATTGGTCCCATATGAAGGTTCTACACGCAGGATCTGAGTAATGACCTTCTTGATATCACTATAATAGTAACCATAACGTTTCTTGCTGGACTCCTCCAGCGTATCGCCGTATAGCAACCAGTCGTTCACGCAAGAACCATTCAAATCAATAGGTGCCACACTATCCAGATAGAGCGAACCTTTCACACGCAGACTCACATCGTAGGTTGAGTTGGCGCACAGACCTATAACTTCCGTCACAGGTTCTTCCAGTCCGTTCAATTCCAGCACCATTCGGTTGCTGACCTTCAGGTAACTGGTCATACCGCATATACTACTCATCAGTTCGCCATACGTACCGGACATGTGTACCGTATAAGTATTCTTCGGATCCATCTGAGCACTATGAACCGTATATTTTACCGGACGGGGCTCACCCTCCAAAATCTCGTAAATATACCCCTCGCGGAAGATTTTGTACGCAGGATCATCTGGATGTTCTAACTTCTCCTTATAAGTATCCTCAAACTTATCTAACAATTCGTTCACATTTGCGAAGATGGAATCCTCATCTTGCGGTTCATACGTCAACGCCGGGATGAACAATTTACCAAAGATTGTATCAGGCTTAGATTCGTCTGCGCCCTTGTGAGTTTTATCCTCTTCCATATACCCGTCCGACATGGATACAAAGCTGAACACGCTATCGGGAGTCATCTCCTGTACGGTATAGTATACTTCCTTATCGTTATATCCTTCGCCGGTGATACCCTGGTAGTCGACACGCAGAATGACGTGCGTATCTTTGGTTTCGCCGTCCTCCTTACACGAAGTATTAGCTTGGTATGCAATCAAAGGCGGCTTAGTAGCAAAGATGCACATGTCATCGATGATAAAGTCATTACCATCGAAGTTAGATGACACATTGTAGACACGCACGCGGAAATGAGTGTATACATCCTTACCATCCTTGCTCTCCTTGTTGTGATTGATGGGGAAGAATATCTGATACCATTGATCCGACGGAGCTATGTCGCCTGTCATGTAATTGGTGATATCATCCCAATTTTCCCCATCTGTGGAACCTTGTACCGTAAAAATAAAGTTCGGCTCTGCCTTACCGGTCTGGCTACTGGGGTTGCCTACGTATCCGGAGAAGAACATCTTCTGTCCGGCACACAGGTTGGTCTCCAGCGACAGAGCGGCAACCTGACCGGAAGAGGACATACCGTCGCAGTAAATCATGTATCCGTTAGCTGCTCCGCCATGCTGCTCCATCTGGTGCCAATAGGTAGAATAGGGGATGCGGTTGATTAGACCGTACTCTCCAAAGTTCGGAAAGTCTGACTCGTTATGGTAACGGTTATGCGGCAGATTGGATGTCTCCGGATAAGTAAAACCGTACGACGCATCAGCCCAAGGCAGCGGATGCGAATAGACAGTATAACTGTTTCCCGGTTGGTTGTAGTCGAAGTTCAATCGCTCCAGCACCTCGTAGCGCTGCTCTATCTCGTCGTTGTTGATTAAGGCTTTGGTTTCTCCACCGGATGTCGTCTCTAACATAGGACCATACCGTTTATAGTCGTGATAGATAATTTTATAGCGGCATATGTTGTACCAATATTTACCGGCTACGGTTGTATCATTACCCTCTGCAGCGGAACCGGTCGTCGATTTACTGCGAGCACGCAAGCAATAGTATACCGTATCGACATTGTTTTTGACCGGCACTTGCAGGAAGTCATCGCCTTCTGTAACACTATACTTACATTCGGTGTATTTGTGAGTCGTGGTATCGTAGGTAAACCATTTGCAGTCCGCATCCCAACCTATACACCAAATCATCGTGTCTTGACGGGCTGCATCCCAACCGCTATCACTCCAGTGATCATCCCGTATATAGTACCCCAATAGGGACTCCGATAGACCACGTTTCTGGAGGTTGCTATAGTTATACCGTTGTTCAGTACGGAGCAATAGACGGTGACCTGTCGGCGCCATCATTGTATGATCCTCCATATAATGTTCATCAGCCAGAGTATAGGTTTCCGAAGTATCACTCTTATAGCCTTCCAACTTAGCGGCCATCTCCGTCCACGGGTGTAGTTCAAATATCTCACGCAACGACAAGGTCGGTTCGGTGATGGTAGGCATGGTATCCATCATTGCAGTATCCACTTGGTTCTTCTGCGATACGGACATCGGCAGGTTGTCGTAGTAGTTACTCAGATCCACCACATAGGTCAAGGTCTTTTTATTGATTGGCGGAGCCACACGCGGGTTCTTTGCGGGCGGGTTATTTTTGTTATCATAGTCTCTGGACTTATAGTGGAAGACTGTATAACGTCCCATTGTCCTTCCGCGCTTTTTACCCTTGGAATGATCTTTGTCATCCACCCACACCGAGTCCACAAGGATTGTTTTGAACGGGAAACTATAGCGACCGGCATTTTGAGGCGGGACAATCCACAGGGAATCGGGGACATCGTAGTCAGAAACAACAGAGTCTTTCTCATCCCTACCTTCACGATACCAACGCCACCAACCATAGAAACCGCGTTCACGTACCGGCAGCTCTATCTCCTCATCGGGATAGTAATAGAGAATACGTTTATTCTCGTGCACTTGCTGCATACCGTTAGCCATCTTGGCGTCTCCCGAAGCACCATTACTATGCTCCAGAGTCTGGAGTGCTGAAGAGGAGAAGAAGCTAGCCTGCGATACGGTCACACGGTGGTTAACGAATCGCATCTTTCCGTCTATCGTGAGGATGTAGGCCATATAGAGATAAGCGGTACGCGGAGAACGAACACCATTCTGCTTACAGCGTACCACAATCGTAGTATCTCCCTTTGCCTTAATCTCGCACCATGTAGGCGTATTACCATATTCGTCCATCAAACGTATCTCGGCTAAGGCAATCTGGTTCAAGTGCATACCTTTGTTATTCGCGTCTTCCGCCATAGTGGTCACGTACGAGGTCGACGTACTGGTCACAGCCACCACATTATTTTGTACATCCAACACCTGCGAACCCGTTTTACGGATAGTACTGAACAGGTACTTAACCGTATCATTCGTGCCGGGCACTATGGTTGCCGGGAAGGTGAAACTCACTTGGTCTTTTGCTACCATACAAGACAATGAGTCGTAGGGGTCTTCGTGATAGGTCTGACGTACCAAAGGTATCTTGAGGTTGGCTTCGCTGATATGCTTGTATCCGCTCCAATCACCCTTGAATCGATAAGAAGGAACACCCTCCACACCCTGCAGACCGAGCGTCACGAGTAAGGTATCGACAATATCGATATACTTACCACCGGCATCTTTCACTTCGGTCGGACTCGTAGCGGTAGCCGGTCGGATGGTCGAAACCATATCATCGTTCGTGCTGAATGTGAATCCGCTCAACGTACTCGTACGACGATCACGAACCGTATCAATAGTACAAGTTAGTTTCCATATATTATCTCCATTTTCACCTATTAGATAACTCTTATGTGTCGACTCTTCGCGGCAGAGAGACGTGTACGTGCTATCCAGTAGCATCGTGTACTCGCGGTAGGCTTTGACTTTCGTATTGATAGTGGCCGAGACATTCGTATTGTACCCGAAAGTCGCCATATTCTGACTTGGGTACGTACCGTTATTGAGCAGATTATATTCCTGCTGCATGTAACTCCACGAGAACGTATCTGCCTGTGCCACTTCTGTTGTTAACGTCAACGTGGGCGAAACGCCATCGGTGAACTTCAACCATTGACTCGATCCATATTTGATTCTTACTTTTTCCTCGTAATTGGCATTATCGTTGGTGTAATTCTTAATGGGCTCAAAGGTTAAGATGACGCCAGAAGCCGCAGCAGTAGGCACATCTTCATTCACATTGACATAAAGCGTATCTTCGGCGGTCGCCGTTAATCCCATCTTCAGCGTCAATTGGTTCGCCGCCTTATTGGTATAAGTATATATCCAAGGCGTGATATACCGTTCATCGCTGTTCGCGGCATCTTTAGAGCCTTTTATCAAGGTCGTCGATGTATTTCGTTTGTAGAGGACATTGTTACGACGAGTGTATTGACGGAAGATGAAGTGATTTGACTCACCCTTGCCGGCCATAATGAAATAGCGCTGACCATTTTTCATGACCGACCAGATCAACTCGTTACCAGCCGTCAACGCAGCTTGTACCAATGGCACACGGACATCTACAGACAATGGGGTGCCATCAATATTAATTCTTGTCACTACCAGGGTATCATAGTTGGTACCATCAGTATTCTCATCAATAATATTCAACGTGGCGTGACTACCGTTGGTCTCGGCTTCTACCACCTCAAAAGCATGATTTACCCTAAAGCCACAAAAACCGGGCAGCATCTGCAACTTGTTCGTTACCGTATCAATCTTAGTGATGTCCTCACGAACAAACGCATTTTGTGCATCCAGCAAGTTATGATAGTGCTCTTGGGTAAGGATGAAATTGAGTTGCAGTTTCTCGCCCACCAACGGACCCAAACTATACACCTCTTTCTCGGGTTTCAGTACATAGCGCGTCTGCTCTGCGCCATAGTGATAGGTCTTGGTACGGATGATGACATCGCGATGACGGGACGTGCCGTCCTTGCTGGCCTTGACATGGGAGTCTTTAGCATTCCAACGACCGCGGTATTCCTTAATCTGACTGATACCGCCCTGACGAAGGCTGACCCGGAAGGTATCAATAATGTCGATATATCGGTCGTTTTTATCCTTCACATCCATCGGGCTGTTGACACCACTCACGAAATTATTACGCCAATAGTCATCCGTCTCTTCGCGCGTCACTCGGTCAGCAGTAGCGACACTCGTCACCCGAGCATCTTGAATGAAATCAAAACTCTGCGTTAGACGGAAGTCCTCCGACAGGTACAATTCTTGCGGTGTGACGAAGATCTTATCGCGGTTGGGGTGGAAATAGATAGTATCGCTACCCGCTACAGAAGCGGCCATCAATTGTTTACCTATCAACTTCGACCATACTTCCTCACGCGTCTGTTCCTCCTCATGCCAACCGAACGTAATGGTATCGCGCCATATTTTGGACGTATCCGGGAAGATAACATAGTGAGCATCCGCCACCACTACCGACGATATCTGGAACTTTGTCGCTTGCGCCGAATCGTTCACACCATCGAACTGATCCGCAGAGGCATTATATTTGACGTAAGGCACCCCGGAATTAGTTCGTTCTACCCGCTGCAAGTCTCCGGGTTCAGCCCCCTCGCCGGTATAGCCCGTCAAATAATGCGTTGATTTGAGTTTGGCATTATTGACAATCGGCTGACTATAGTCCGGCCATTTTTTAGTGCCGTCTGCACCGACCTCAGCAATAAACAGACCGGCCCAGGTGTTATTGGCAACAATCGTATTCGGATTCGTATAATACAAACCGAGGTACTCATCGCGTGCAGGTGCGAAGTACTCGTAGAGTATCAAAGAGTCTACATAACCATGCACCGTATCACGCTTCGGGTCCAAGGCATGTTCGCCGTCAATCAAAGGACCACCTGCCTTAATCGATCCTGCACGGGGCGTCATAATTCGGAACGTGCTGACGTAGTTGGGGTCGTTGTTCTCTGCATTCGCCATACCTTGCCACGTATTCGCCCAATCGTCATAATGACGGGCACGAGAATAACGCGGTGCCGCCGAACCCGGATGGTTCAAGTAGTATCGTTTATCACCCTGCATAAAGGACAACATCACATCGTATGTACCGTCATAATGGGCTTGAGCATAAAGAGTGACTTGGCCTGTGCTCTCGCCAAAATTATACGTATCACCAGCTTGGTATATAGTTTCTGTGCCATCCTGATTGGTTGTCCAGCCATCAAAAGTGTAACCAATCTTTAGGCGGTTGGCTTCTACCACTACGGTAGATTCACCCTCTACAGGATACTGGTCTGGTATCTGCGTTCCCAAGAATCCGTTGTTATCGTAGTGAATCCATCGAGTCGTATCCGCTATCCACAACACGATATTACCATTCGTGTCTGCCTCATTGGTCGTGATGCGCGCCCAACCGGATTTATCCAGCACCGGATTTCCGTATTGGTCTTTGAGTATCGTACCCTGCTGCATCACGCTCCAACCTTCTATATCCGCTCCAGGGTCTGACTCACTAAACTCCGGACCGGTCCAAAGTGTAGCCTTTATAGAAAGCGAATTATAATACTCCGAGATAGTCCACATTTCCTCAGACATCCACGTTGTCGCGTCTATCTGCTTCATACGAACATTTAGGCCTGTACTCGTTCGCAACATATAACCTGCCGGCTCAAAAGTTACGGCGAGGTTTGTATCGGTGGAAGTAGTATCCACTTTCATCTTTCCGCACGCATTCTTAGGAGCGAAGAAAGATTTAGTTACTTCATCTTCCGTGTAGGTTTTATCCTTCAACGCATCTATCTTCAGGGTGCGGATATTTTTGAACTGCGAGACGGCGGTTGTTTTAGCGGCCGGGTTCAGTTGTTTCTTCGTATCTGCCTCTTCGCTATTCACGTAGGTATTGTCCTTACCTATATAGAAGTACGTACTGTCGCTGACAGGGACATTCATCTCCTTGGTCTTATAGATAGAACTCGTACTCTCGCGATACATCGGATACATCCAGTCTACAGAATAGGTCTTACGGCCGGACGTACTATCGGTCATTACGTTAGACTGACGATACTTACGATAGTTCTGTTCATCGGTCGCAAAAATATAAGACGAGTATTTTACAAACGGCCTATTGAGCACGTAGAGACGGAAGACTGTACGCGTTGTTCTGTGATGCGGTTTCTGAGTGGTGTTATCCGCATACGCGTAGGCGGCCATACCCGGTTTGATGGTTCCCGCATGCCACTTCTTATCAGAATTCGTTGTATTGAAGGTCACCAAAGCCGCATTGGTATAGGTTCGCGGGTCGTTGCTACGCGGAATCTCCAACATATATACCTCACGATAGACCATACCGGCAAAACCGATACCCGTAACACTATTAAAACGTCCGTTATACCTTTTATCAGCATCATTGGTCTCCTGATCCGTACGCCCATAAGCATCTTTTAAGGTCTTTTCGGGGTCGAAGGATATCGTTCGCGGATTGATGGTTGGAACAACAAATACCACATCACAGGCATCTTTGTTACGAATATCATCCGTAAGATCGCCATAGAATTTAAAACGGGTGTCTTTTTGCGTCTTTAGTGTTTTGTCGTCATTCCAAATCGTATAAGCGACACCTCCTAACGAATAGTTATTATTTCCGTCTATGCGCGTCAAGGCAGTATCCACCTGCCAGACAGTCATCTCAGAAGGCACCTTTGCGTTAGCGGCCTGTTGTAAAAGCTTCAGATGCTTACCGTCTGCATAGATAAAAACAGAGTCGTTGCCCTTTTTCTGCTTGTAGTGGAAATAGTCATCACCGGCATATCGCGAATAGTTACCTACGAAGTATTCCCTGTCTCCCACCATCACGGAAATCAAGATTTGGTCTCCTTGTTTCAAATCCACAACTAAACCACCATCCGTAGGCGTCCATCCGTCAGCATGCATGCGCGCAGGCGAACAAAAAAGCGCCACCCCCATCAAAGCGCATACTAACCAACTACGTATATTTCTCATGCTTTTCTTGTGCATTTTACAAGCCATTTAATAAGTAAATTAAAATTGGCCGCAAAAATACAAAAACTTTTTCATATATGCAAATTTTTCTTCATTTTTAAGTAACTTATAAAC
>Ga0256405_10001246_pt1 | contig 71442 bp, 81 predicted proteins | sample RumenRJG_02DNA_FD_189096 | JGI IMG/M metagenome (GOLD analysis project Ga0256405, IMG submission 189096) | Bovine rumen microbial communities from Lethbridge, Alberta, Canada - RJG_02 | ecosystem: Host-associated > Mammals > Digestive system > Stomach > Rumen | place: Canada: Alberta...
AGGAAGCTCTTTGAATGCTTGCTGTACCACTACTTTGATATCTGAAAAAGGATCACAGAAAGGCTCTGCGGAGTCCTTCTTCCTGAGCCTCAGGAAATGTAATTTTTTCTGTTCCATCTACACTCCTTAACAAGCAATGCGCTTTGCCCAGGACCACATTGTCTTATATTCTTCCTCGTTAGCAATAAAATACTCTTTCTCAGCCAGAGGATGCTTTATCTCACGCATAAGAGCATATATATCTCCCTCGCAATGCGGGCCACGAGGACCCGGTAAATTACCATGAGTATGCCGTCTTCCACAGACTTGACAAGGTTCAATAAACTGATATGTTTTATCGTGCGCATCTTCACTGCACTTAACTACTAACCACCATTTGCTCTGATCTTTTTTATCTCTAGCATACAGCACAGCATCCGGTTTACCTGATCTACCAGCCTTAATGAAATCATATCCCTTTCGTAGATCTGCTTTAATTTCCTTTGTCCACATGTCGTTTCTCCTTTCATTTCCAGACCGCCAAAGGGCAGTCCTTTTTAGTTTTCTTACAGAAAGCACAGTCCAGCTGAGGAGTATCGCATTTACTCAGACTCAACCTGGCATCTGCTTTCTTTTTATTAAGTTCCTTCATCTTTGCTGTAGCAGTTATCTCCGCCACCCTTGGACCTGTATTGTCTTCTTCTACAAGACACTTGAAAAAACATCCTGTAAAATACTCCGCGGAGGCATTATAACTCCTATAGGACAGCCCCAATTCTTTCCCTAAAAGGTACTCCATATAAGCTCTGCTGAGAGTAACTGTGAAGTCCAGTCCTGCGGGATCTCCTATAAGGCACTTCATATGCACCTTCAAAGAAGGCTTCTTGGCTTCGAGCGCTTGGGACACTCCTGTGCAGAGCATAACTGTATAATACTTATAGCCGTCCCAAAGTGGAGGAGGAACTCCTGCCCACAGCATTCCTCTATAGCTGAAGATCCTGCAGACCACTGACACAAGGATGTCTTTACTGAAACTTCTTCCCATATATTGATTTATTATATGGTCAGCAGCCCAGGCTGCATCTCGTGTAGGAAACTTAAACAGCTTGTTCAAGGCACCCCGGAGCTGCCCCAATAAAGGGGCATCCAGGGTACTGCCATAATTTACTCTAAGTTTCTTGTCTGCAGAATCTATCAGCTTCAGAAGCTTACAAAGCTCAACCTTCATTTTCCATAAGCTCTAAGCGAGAGAGACTTTCCAGTTCCTGCTTATAATTGGGAAGCAGCTGTGTAAGCTGTTCAATAAGCTCCAAAGCTTCTGCACAGCTCTCTTTGAAACTTTCCAGGTGCTCTCCAGCTCCAACCACTTCCTTAGGCAGGTAACAGTCCCCTGCAGCCTTAGTAAAGGCATCTACCCGTTTATCCTTTGTAAGGTTACGAATAGCTGTCTTAAGCTGCTGTACCTGTTTCTCGGCTTCAACAAACTCGGGTGCTTCATTCGGGAAATTGGAAGCAGCTTCAATGAGGTTCAAGTTGGAAGTATCATCTAGTGCCTGATGGCCGTTCTTAAGCGCATCCAGGATCTGCTTTACGGTAGCCCGTGCCTGTTCCCTGATCATGCTATTGTTGTAATCCGGGATACTGTTGATGTAATTCTGGATAATCTCTCTTCGATATTCATCATCGGGGAGAGCAGCAAGTTGTCGAATAAGTTCCCAGCCCAGCCCATACATACCAAGAATATAGGCATCTTTCATGGAGAGCCTGTCTCCTACTGCTCTGTACTGATACAGATAAGAGACACTGATACCTGCTGCTTTTGCCAGCTTGGGAGCAAGATCTTCTCCATAATCAGCTGCTTTAAGACATTTTGAAACCACCCAGCCAAAGTGCCACCGTTTGGCACTGATTGCAGCGGCCTTCAGCACAGCATCCAGTTTGAAGTCATTATCTGCGGCCTCAATATCGTTAACCACATTCTTGGCATATTTCTCGATCTGTGCCACAGATTTGAAGACTTCCTTGGGCTGCATCTGCTCATCGAAATCAAATCCCTGGAAGACCTTCTGCATCTCTTTTAGAATGCGGTTATCGGAAAGCTCGTCATACTTAGGCAAAACCATAGCTTTGGTACTCAAAGCCACATTATCGGTAGTTTTAATAATATCAGTTTCCATTAGTTTCCTTTCTTATAACATTCTGAGTCCCATAAACACTTCGTGGACATCATCGAGACAATCATTCGTAAGCCGAATGCACCACACTTTATAACCATCCTGCTGGAAATGATCTATTACATCTGCAAGTGACAGAAAGTAGTCTTTCCATTTAGGTTGTCCATTGTTGCCTCCAAAAATACGAACCACATAATGACTATCCTTGGAATCCTTTACCGTAGCTGCTCCTCCATAGGAATAGTTGTGTGTACTGCAGACAAGCTCCAAGTAATTCTCAATGTCCCCGCTTACAGGTGTACCTTCCTCTCCATGCTTCTTTAGAAGTTCTTCAATGGTCATTCTGGCAAGCTCCATCCAATTTTCTTCGGCGGCATCCCTTCTACAGCATCTTTATAAGGCTTAGTTGTAGGCCTGAAGGCATTTCTCCCTGTTTTGGTATACACTTCTCTTTTTACTGTATCACAAGCTTCTTTTTGATTCTTCGCCAGAATATTAATGTAATAAGCGTCTTCCTTGGAATTCATTTTGATTGTGTAATAGATACGATAACTTTTCTCCATACTACTCCTTTGTTAAAAACTCTTTCCAGCTGACTGCAGGAAACTTTCTCCTACCATGCGGTTCCAGACCTGTAAGCTTCTGGTAGCTGGTTGGGTGTTAACCCACCCAGCTTCGGAAGCTGAAGCGTCTGGAGGAAGCTGGGTAGGATATACAGTCTTTATATAGCTGACTGATAGATCAAAGAACCTTCGAATAAGTCTTAACCTGAGCCAGCTGGAAAGAGTGGTTATGCGGATTTTACTTGTTTTACGAAATCAGGTTCTTCCAGGATAGGAAGTCCCTGCTCATCCCATTTAAGATCTCCCCACTCAGTACCTCCCTTATCCCAGTGCAGGGACAATGAGCTCTCACACTTGAGTTTCACATCCGGGAAGACCCTGCTGCCAGGTTCCAACCAGAGTTGCTCTACAAGAGGTACTAATGTACGGACTTCATGGGGATAAAGATAGTAGTCAATTTCGTCCTTATTTGGATCATATCATCTTCTCGGTTTCCCAAGAAGGAGCGCTTCGGGAGCTTCTTACAGCTCCCTACTCTACTGAGTGATTAACTTTTCGATGATCTCTGAACCTTTTCCGGGCTCCTTAGAAGTTCCTTATTAAGAAACTCCCTTAGGAGATCCCCCTGATCGGCTGCTGATTATCAGCTCCTGTTAAGAGCTGCCTTCCAGCAATTCACTTTCTTTTACGTGCACGACAAAGGACTATTACATGCACGAAGCAAAACAATCTGTCACCCAGTCCTGCGCTTTCCAAATTCCACAGAGCTTCCTTTGCTAGGTGAGCCACGGGGTTCTGGAAGTCACAATTACAAGCTGCATTCTGAGTTGCTCTGTTTCTAACGAAACCTGTTATGGTTTGTGCTCTGAAGAGCTTTCTGGTTTTCCTTTTTTCCTTGAAAGGATCTTCTTCAAGTTCAACACCCTCACCTATTTCAGTCTTTATACCATATCTTGCATAAGGGTCGAACTTAATAGCAGGTCTTGAATTAAAGTGTTCATTCATTTCAGGGAAAGTAGATAACCAGCAGTTTAGAAGATCTTCTGCCTCCTTCCTGGTTACTTTCAAACCGTTTTCTCGCAGATGTTGATAGAGCCTGGCTGGCCCCATACACCCAGGACATCCGAAATTAACCGCCTTTGCTACCTGTCTCTGCTCCTTTGTAACATGTTCCTTAAGGAAAGCTTTCATTTCTTTCACCTTTTCAGGATCTTTACAAAAGGATACATCAGGTTCTATGATGCCTAGAATAACACCCTCGAAAAAGTAATGAGGGCACACATCTGCATTGATAATATCTGCCAGTACACTATGCCCATACTTAGTAAGACAGTTCTGGGCAAGTGCTACAAGCTCTGCGTTAATCGACAAAAATCCAACAAGGATGTTTTACTTTGTTTTTGGCGTGTCTTAGAATAGAACCACGATCCATACCAGTCTACCTTGATGCCTAAGCTGCACTTTTGTACTACTTTTGTGTAATGAGATTTTTAACTCTCATATTTCTACCTAACTGATATTCACTGTGCTGCTTCCAGTAAACCTAGTATTGCTATAAAGGAATCTAAGGATATCTGAAATGACTACCTTTGGTCTGCTTTAGACGCATTCTACAACAATCGCAGATATCGCTTCTGCAAAGACCTGTTTTTCTAGCTGCCTATGAAGCAGAAAAGTACTATATACCAGTCTAATGATGGATCACTGAATGATTACGATAGTTACTCTCTTGCCACTTTCTTCGTAACTCCTCAGTTGGTACTACGCCCTATCCACCCTAGCTGATATTATAGCTTTTACCTTTTGCTCTATACTAAGCAATCAGCTAAATCTATTTTGCATCCAATTCTTCCTTACTTTGCAACTAACAAAGCGTCTATACAGTGAAGTTCTAAACTCCATACTTATTGATCATTCTACCTATATAGCATTTACCGTATTTTGCATGATTTATATGTTGTTTCCATCTGGCCTATACGGTGCGAGTAGTCTGACCAATATAAACACCCTATTTACCGGGTACATTACATGTGATTTTATAAATATATCCCATTTAACACCTCAACGTAATATATTTCCTTGTTGTTTATTATCAATATGGATCATATCATCTTCTCAGTTTCCCGAGAAGGAGCGCTTCGGGCTTACGCCCTACTCTACTGAGTGTTTGAACTTTTCGATGATCTCTGAACCTTTTCCGGGCTCCATAGAGTAAACTCCTTAGGAGATCCCCCTGATCGGCTGCTGATTATCAGCTCCTGTTAAGAGCTGCCTTCCAGCAATTCACTTTCTTTAGACAGCTCCGCAGTTGAAGCTGTAGTCACAAGCAACCAGAATAGTTCCATCTGGTGGCTTGAACATATTTTTCAGCGGGTACCTCTTATCATGCGAGGGTAGCTGTTGACAGTTGATACCTGTAGCCGAGGTTCTTCCGGTTGCCACTATTCCATATCTTGGATGTACTTTTCCGTCTAATCTTATAAAAGCTCTGTTACAATAAGTGCTCAAATACTTCTGCACGTGGACAAAATTCATATAACAGTCCAGGAACGGATCCTTTACATCGAAGTCTCCTAGAATCCAGCCATCCTTCTTAGAGCACTTCAACAGCCCTGTCTTCTCAGTCCTTGCAAATTGTAATCCAGGATGCTCCTGCTCAAGCTTCTTCAAATGAGCCTGAATAAAATCCTGAGGTTTTATAGGAGGCTCTTCAGCAAACCAGTCCGGATGTTCCTGCACATACTCGTCAAGACCCTCCTTCATGCTCTCATAACTAAGTCCGTTCTCATAAGTTATACTGAGAAAGTCATCCAGGAACTTCTTCAGTAATAATGGGAAGACACACCTCTTTTTAGAAGCATCGCACGGGACCAGGAAGTCACAATCCTCAGTAAGCTCGTCCCAGCTCTCTTTTTCACCTTTACTGAGAGTACTCTTTTCCTGTACCATCAGTGCAGTAAAGAGTCTTGCCAGAGCCGATTTATCCTGCTTATTCTTTAACTCCTCAAGTCCGTACAGCAGAAGCCTCTTACAAGTAGTCTTTCCCGGAATATCCTTAGGTACCTTATAATCCTCTTCATAGAAGTTCTGGAAGTAGCTTGAAATATAATCTTTCCAGCCTTCTTCTAGGATTTCCATCTCGGTCTTCTCTTTCTTCTTCAAAGGATCAGGAAAGCCGAACTGAATAAGCTGCTGCCTGTAAGTTTCCATATCGGTTTTCAGCAGATTCTCACAATAATCGAACATCTGCTTGTCAACTTCCATGCCGTTATTACTGATATGGGAAAGCACTATAGAACCCAGTGTATGGGTATCTTCCGTAGCTTGAGGGCCCATAAGATGACCCGCCATATAGGTAGTAGCACAGTCTATGCCCAGATAACCGCACTCTTCTTCTGTAAGATCTTTTCCCCTCCTGAAGTTCAGCCTTACAGAAGCATCGCCCTCATCTTCATGCTTGTTAATCCCATACGCAAGGTGCCACTTACAAGCGTCCTTCAGCGAATATGTCATTATATAACCTATAGTGGCAATCTCTTTGAGAGCGCCCCTTATAAGGATATCTATAACGCGCCTGTCTGAAGCTGCCTGCTGAAGTTCCTCCGACCAGAGCTCGTAGTAATCGAATCCCGCATTAGCAAAGTATATGACAGTGTCCCTGATAAGAATCTCATGCATGAATTCCTGGGCATCTTCCCAGGAGACTATATAGCACTTGTTATCAAGAGGATTATACACACCCAGCACTACCAACGGAGGTGTTCTGCAGGTATCTGTAATGAGCTCGGTTTCTGTATCTATACCCAGTTCCTTACCAAACTTCGGCAATGGATCTCCGTGCTTCCACCTTACAGTCTCAAACTCAAGAGTCGCATATTGCAGCTCCTTTTTCTCTGTGAGAGCTTTATAGGCATTCTTCGCATACTTGATTTCGACATTCAAAAAAGTCTCACCTTACCTTTCAGATTGTCTGCCCACTGCCAATAGATATCATTCAGCTTTCCCTGACTCTGGAACTTATGGATGAACTTACCGGGGACCACCAAAGGAATAGCATTGGACATGACAATCGCTTTTGTGTTTACTACGTAGAAAGAAGTGACTTCTCCTTTGTCCTGCACATCCTGGAGGAACAGATTGAAAATCACACTTCCCTCCATCTCCATTATGGACTTGACAAAATCATCTTTCTTCACTTTATGAATGGCTGTCTGCGGCAGCCCCAGCACTTGAAGCAGTTCATTTCCTGTCTGTGGATTATATTGAAAAAGGGCGCCTTTTACAGCGCCCTTGGTTTCAGCGAAAAACTGCCAGTTATTAACGATGAAGTCCTTTTCGATGCTGAAACTTTGCTCTTTCGCTAGTTCCTTCTTTTCGGACCTCATCGCCTTGATGAGTTCTCTGTTCAGCATGTAGCTATCAGCCTGCCTCCACATTCCGGACAATGCGCTTCCCAGTGCTCTTCATTATTAACCATCCAGATCTTACCTGGTGTGCGCTTATCCGACCAGTCTTTCTTGTCGAATTTGAAAGAAGTGCTGTCTGTCTCAAATTCAAAATCAGGACAGCCATTCTCACAATCCAAATAAGTTACCGGAAACATAAAACCATAATAATCAGGCGTATTAAATACTTTTGGAGAAGAGTAGCCCCATCTTGCAGCTGCTCCATTATGGGAACAAACGATGAAGTAATCACAGGTATCATCCCAGGGATCTATAAAGTGTGTATAACAGAAGCAGCCATCCAGAATACTGTCATGGTTGTATGTATTGTCGCTGCCGCAAAGTAAATACCCTTTCATAGTCTTTACAAACTTCTCAAACATATCTGTATTGACTTGCGGCTCTTCACCCTGTTTCCTGAAGAACCTGTTAAGCTTCCTTGTAAGATCCGCTTCATAGTGCAGATGCTGACACATATGATGGTACATACTTTTGGTAATCATACCATCCAGCGAACCGTCTGTCCCATATACCCAGTCGAGCTTCATCACAGGATCTTCTTCAAGATTCCTTTTTCTGCGATATTCATATTGATAACCAAAGTAACTACCGGAATCAACAATGCTCTTCCCACAGCCTTCAGTCAGCATCTTGCGGATGACTGTTTGAATTCGCATCAGCAGCTCCTTTCGCAAGTTCTTTAAGGGCTTTCATGGAACTGGCTGCGGACGCTTTTCGTGCCTTTGCTTCTCGCTTTTCCTGCTTAGCCGCTTCTTTAGCTTTCTCAGCAGCAACTCTGGCTTCCTGCTCAGCTTTCTTCTCTGCTTTCTCAGCTTCTTTTGCTGCAGCTGCTGTGTTGCTTCTTTTAGCAACAAATTCCGGATACTCTGATGGAAGCTTGATACGCTCGATCTTGTGGTACTTATAGAGGTCGTCCAGTGTAGCATCGTTCTCAGGAGCAAACAGAGCTGTCTCAAACTCTTCCGGAGTAACCTTGTCAAGTCCGAACTGTTTGCACGTTACTAACCCCTGATCGTTCATTTTTACATCTATGATGTCTCTGAGATTGCCTACGATCTTAGGAGCTGCCAGACATCTCGCTGTTGCCTCTGCAAACTGCCATTTGTGCCCCTGAGATTCTTCCTCGAGGTCCCCGAACTGATCCCAAGTAAACTTGGCTTCGATCTGTCTTGCATCTGCAAACCCGTTAAGAGCTGTCTTGATGCGCACGATCTTGCCGTTACCATTGGGAAGCTGTCCCATAAGAGAGAATGACAGAAGTGTTCCTGCTTTGAAAAGCTGAGAGTCGCCTCCTCCATAGGACTTCTGTGCGGCGGCAAAAGGTGAACGAGCACCATCTGAAACTTTCTCTTTTTCTTGCAGTACTCCTACGAATACCACTGGAAGCAGCCCCCTCAGGCCCACCCAGTTTTCACTGAAGTGCTTCATGATATGCGCCTTGGAGAAGAAACCTTTACTCACTACCTCTCCTCCTTCCAGCTTACCAGTAACATCTTCAGTGGCTGCGCCAGAGATTGAATCCCAGTCTATCATTAAGGGAGTATCATATGCTTCCGCTTTCTTGAAGTTCTTCAACACTTTCTCTGTAAGGTGTTTTTCAGCACCATCCAGAGTAAGCCCTGTAAGAATCTGGAAAGGACCTGAGCCATCCAACCAGTCTTCATGATCTGAGAACATACTATAGATAAGTGTCGGAGAGGCTTTCCCTTCCAGCTCATACAGGAAAGAGATGCCTTCATTCTCACAACACAAATGTGCCAGAAAGAACGCGAAAGGACTTTTACATGACTTGGGCTTGCCCGCCATTAGATAGAAGCCGCCATAACGCAAACCGGTACTTCCAAATAGATACTGCAGACAATAATGCTTCAGAGGAATTCCAAATTGAGCTTCTTTAAAGTCGTTGATAGACATGGCAATGCCGCCATCGGCCTTCTTCACAGAAGCCAATAAATCAGCTATCATGTTCTTTGCCATATCAAAGCTCCATATTGTTCAGCAGATCTTGGGCCAGTTTACCTTTATCGTTGCTTCCTTGTCCTACTTGAGCTTTGATTTTCGCAATAGTCGCCTGCAGGGCAGGAGAACTTCCCACAGTACCGGGACTGCTCCATGAAGGCTCTTCTTGTGTAGCTTCTTCAGGAGCTTCTTCCTGCTTTACAACAGGTTTCTTCAGACCACCTAAAGAAGACAGTCCTGACGCTTTCTGAGCAGGTTTAGAAGGTACTTTAGAGGTTGCCATGGAGACTTTGGTATCAAACTGCAGATCTTCCCAGTTTCTGTCCTGAGAAAACACATATTTAACTGTATCTGAGCCGAACTCTGCACACAGCAGGTCGATCTGTTCTTTGACAGTCAGATAATTGAATACCTTTTCCCACGGAACCCATAGCGCTTTTGCTTCATCCGGTTCAAAGTTCATTTCCGTGGGCTGCCACTGACTTGCAGGAACATCTGAAGGCTGCACAGAAGGACACAGATACTTGCGTCCTTTCTCGTCAACAGCTGTATTCAGATACAACCAATTACCATTGAGCTCCGCAAGAGAACCAAAAGTATTGTTTGCTGTTCCAATAGGTTTCCTGCGATCCATTGGATTGATAAGAGCTTTCAGCAACTCATTGATGGAGTTCTTATGCGTGATACCGATTACTGCATACAAAGGAGCTTCTTCTGCGTCCTCTTCATAGGACTTCTTGCAGACCATTCCATTGATCATCTGGCAAACAGCCTGAAAGAACAGTGTTGCTTTTGGATAGGGGAGTGTTCCTCCCAGAGATGTCCACGAACGCCAGATATCCTGTACTTTCAGCTTTGTCTTTCTACCATTAGCAGCTGATCTCACTGCACGGTGGATACTGTTACAGAAATAGTTTAACGGTGAATCAGGATACCGCTCCCAGTCATCACTGTTAGGACGCAGACTGGAAACCACATCCATTCCTGCCTCTCCGAAGTGATCACACACATCCACCATATAGAAAGTATCAGACAGGAACTGAGTCTGATCCGCATCCGGGGACCACATGGTCGGATCAATTACCTGTGGAAAGAAATCTGTACCGTCGTTACCGGGACAAATACGGACAATGCTATCCCTGCCTGTCCAAAGGATCCTTCCAATGAAGCTCTGCTGATAATCAAATATCTGCTTATATCCATCAGTACCTTCCTGTACAACTAATGGAAGGCGTCTGTTCTGCTGATTGTTCTGAGTTTGTCCTCTGTAAATGTTTTTCTGCATTGTTTACCTTTCTAAAATTATTTTATGTACTACTGCCTGCCTTGTGATACCTTCTGTAGGGATGTTCACTTGCAGGACAACTTTACTGTTTACTTTCATTGTTTCCACATATGCTGTAGTGGCAGCTGCATCGAATACATCTACATTGAGAACATGCATACCGCCAAAATCAGACAATATCTGTCGATTTGCCTTACGCTTCTTATCCTGTTCCACAGACTTTATGCAAAGCATAACTGCTTCTTCAGGATCTGCGAAGGCAAACCTGTAATTCTCTATTTCAAGTAAATAGATTACCATTTTTTATCAATTTCTTTGCTGTCTTTAACCCATTTTTCCAGGCTGTAGTCACAATGGACTTCAGCTCAGGCTTTTTCATTTTCAACTCTTCTTTGTTAAACTCAGGTCTTCTTCTCAACAGATCTTCCCAATAGCTCTCAGCCTTGCAGGGGCATTTATTAACGCAGCTCTTACAGTCCTTGAGACACACAAAATCTCCGTGTCCATTTTCCATCTCTCTTGCATTGGTGATCTCCAGCCTGCAGGGATCGGCTTCCATAAGGATCCTTTTAAGCTTCCTGGAGCTGACTTTCCCTGCATATAGGAGTTTTTCACTGTCCCATAAGGTACATTGATCTGGAATAAGTTTCCCGTCGTTCCTTAAGGTAGACATACATAAAGATAGAGGGAACCTGGTGATAGAGGTCTTAAGCTGTCCGATCACCCCATTGGAGGTTGAGTAGTTTACTTTAAGTACACGCAGGATGTAGCTGTAGGTTTCTTCTGTCATAGTTGCTCCTTTCTAGAAGAATCTACAGCCTGACTTTTCAAAAGTCAAATTTATAATACATTCGTATAGGATTCCTGCGTGTCCACGCTCAGCTGTTCATTCTCTTTCTGAAGTTCTGCGATGTTTATGAACTGTCCATTCCTTCCAGGAGCATAACCTTCCAACAGCTTAAACATAGCATGATTGCCGTCCAGCTCGATCACACATTCGCAAGGATACGCGCGCCTATTCTTATCACAGATATACCAACAACGTTGATTATCGTCACGTTTGCCCTGCACGATTGCATAATCAGTCCAGTTAGCTGCCGATTTAATGAACTGTAATTCTACTGAAGTAGGTTTCCTGGATGCAGGGGACTTCTTGATGCCCGGTTCTAGCTGATGAAAGATAATGATCCTGGTATGGAACTTCTTGGCAACCTGTACAAGCCCTGTGAGAAACTCATTTGCAATAGCTATATACTCTGTCACCTGTCCGATATCGACACCTCTCTTAGTGGCTATATTCTTCACAGCAGCTCCGAGCCAGTCAACCATTACATAGGTTGGAACTTTGCCCTGAGCAGTCTGCCACATTGTAAGACGTTTTTCGATACTGTACACAGAAAAGTCATCTTCTGGATCATCAGGATCAAGCATCTCATTACCGGAGAAATCCGAAGATATGATCTTATCCGCAGCTTGTGTTCTAATTTTCTCGAACTTTAGTCTGACCTGCTCTGAAAGATCCTTGTATTCAGATCCTCGGATCATATCCAAGTCGTATCCTGTAACGAAGCTCACCAGGCGTTGCATGAGGTCTTGGTCAAAAGGCTGTTCGTACGTAAACCATGCTACACAATTACCTATAAGTAGTTGACTACCAACGAATTGTATAGTCTGCATAGACTTTCCTGCACCCATCAGACCTGCAATCAGACACACTTCTCCTTCAGACATGCCCCCGCAAGTTACCTTATCAAAGTAGTTAACTCCCATAGGTACTTTTGGAACTCTTTTCAAAAACTTCTCTACTTTTAATAGAGGATTTATATAGAGTTCCTTGGAATCAGATCCATTCAAAGAGGACTGTATTTCAGCTCCCTGTTCCACCAATTTCTTGATGGCCGCGAATCTGGAGCTGTTATTGATAGCACTGGAAAGGTTCCTGTTAATGGCCTCTTCCAATACGCCTTTCAGATATTCCTTACCATCCTTTGGATTCAGTTCTATCTGATTAAGATAGCTTGTACAGAGCTGCTTCAGCTTTTCCCTGTTCTCGGGAAGCATATCTGTCTTGGGAAGCTCCGAGAGAACTTCTGCCACATAATTCTGTCTGTCTATCTGCAGCCATCTGTTTTCCTGCTTGGACTTGACCACTTCATTGATCATGCAATTCCACATGAGCGCCAGATGTGGTCTTCTCCTGGAGGGAAACAGATCAGCACCTTTCTTTGCTGCCTTAAGGGCCTGCAATAAAAGATCACTGTTACTTATAACATGCAGCAGACAGAGATCGTTCTTATCTAGTGGGATCATCTGCCAGCGCCTTTCCAATTTCGTTATATGGTTCTGGTAACGATGCTACCACCGAAGGGAACATTTTGCAATAAGCTTTTGCCTTAGGAACCAACCTATCAACCACATAACCTTCTCCTGCAAACAACAGAAAAATCGCTATAGGTATAGACATGTTCTCCAGATGCTTCAAAGCATCTTCCATGCCCAGCTCATTGGATGTCAGCTGCGCATATAGAGTTCCCGCATTCAGAATATGTCTTGGCAGAGATTGTGCTTCCTGAGTACATTCCTGTTTGTAGAGTTGAACATTATTTTCCTGTAGAGCCTTCCTTTCGAGCAATAAGGGACCCTGCTTTTCAGCAAGCCACAGCAAATATCCCTCAATAGGAATATCGTGTACCGCCTTAAGCTCTTTCAAGGACTGCTTTACATCCCTGGAAAAAGGGAGTTTATCTAGATCTTCCATAACACTTTCCTTCTACAAACAAAAAGAGGAGCCCCGTTAAGAGGCTCCTCCCCGCCATATTGAAAGGAACAAACGGTTATCGGAACTTCTTTACGATCTTTTCACCTGTATCCAAATTGAGCATCCCGCATGACACGATATCTTCCGGTGGAATGCCCAATTCTTCTGCCAGCTCCATAGTTTCTTTCATAAGCTGATTTTCAACAGCTTTCTTACAGGGCTTCTTCGTTTTCTTTTTGCAGCAGCCCTCTGATGGGATATGAGCATCCTGGAGTGCAACCAGCACCTCACAAGCAGTCTTAAGGGCCTGCATCTCCCGGATAGTTTTATCCAGGACTGTAATAGCTTCTTCAGGTGTCTTTGGAAGCTCGGTGTCGCTGTTCATTGAGTTTTCAATGCTATCAAAGAGTTCTTCAAGGCCTCGTGACACCTTTTTAAATTCTTCTTTTGTCATCGTACAAGAACTCTTATTTGTCACTTTTTCCTTCTTGCAGCAACCCTTTTTGGAACATTTTCCGGTAGTTGCCTTGCAGAATCTTCCTTTTGCGTCTCTCATACTTGTTTGTCCTTTCTTAAGTTTTGCAGGATCTCTGTTAATGTGATTTTTTGCCAGCCCTGCTTCTGGTATTCTTTTTCTCTTTTCTTTGCTCTGGCTTCTGCTTTCTCACAGAAATCGTCCTGGATATCTATAAGATACGACATGGGCTTGTTTTTGTCAAGTCGGGCAAGTCTTCCAGGGATCTGAATAGAAGGTATCCCGGAAGTTGCTCCATCGGCTCTTATAAGTACAGCCAAATGCGACAAATTGACCCCTGCCTGCCATACCTGCGTGGCAACACAGTACTTCAAGTCAGCCTTCTCAAATGCTCTCTTAGTCCAGTTCAGCTGCTTGAGATTTTGTTCATATCTCTTTACGAAGACATTCTTAAGTGCTTTCTGCTCCTTGTATTTTTCCAACGAGCCTCTTTCTCCGTGTGCCCATTTACATTCGGGTAGCATCTCACAGAGTTTAATCAGGTGGGCTAAAGATTGAACCATTATAAGAATCTGTATATCGGGATTCGCTCTTTGAATTTCCTTGAAGGTATTAACAACGATACGATCCCTTACAGGATTACTTGTATAGAACAGTTTAGTCCTCATATAATCAGGCATATTCGGTTTGTCGAGATAATCCAGTTTCTTCCCAACAGGAATCATTGCATAGGAAATATCGGTTACATTACCTGCTTCTTTAGCCTGCTGGAAAGTAACATCCTGAATGACTGGCCCAAAGATGGCTTCGAACATCTTGATGTCGCCCTGATTTCTGATAGGTGTGGCTGTAAAGCCAAAGCGCCTTGCATAGCAGAACTTTAAGATATCGTTGCCTGAAGCATTAAGGCCATAGTTATGCGCCTCATCCGCAAGCACCAACTGTACACGTTCCGGATTGAGCTTATTCATGGACTTAGTAGTGGTTACTATGATCCTCTTCCCATCGATGTTATTGCTGTCCATATTCAACAGCCCAACTTCTCCGGGGAGAGCTTCATTGATTGCCCTGTAAAGCTCCCTGACAACCTCTCCAGCAGCACACACTACCAGAATGTTCAATGTCGGATAAACTCTGCAGAGCTCTTTAATAAGAAAGCTTTTTCCAAATCCTACTGTAGAGCTGATAACACCGCACTTTTCCGTGGTCAATAAGGCAAGGGTCTCTATCTGCCCCTGTCTGAATGTGTCACCCTGAAGCTTCGTAAAGTCCGGTTCCGGGGTCAACAAAGGGTCGAACTTCTCTTCCACCTCATATTGCTCGCCTTCCTTATCCAGAGCCTCTTTAAGGGCCTTCCAGGAGCCTATAAGAAAATAGCAGGTGTTTCCCTCTACTTGGAATACACTCTCTTGGGTACATTTATAAGGATTTGGTTTCTGCGCTTTTCCGTAGGACTTCAGAAACTGTCTCTCGGCTTTGATCTCTTCAGGCGTCTTGCGTTCTCTTAGAGTGAAACTCCCGACAGAATCGTATTTATGATTCCAAGGAGAAGCTGTACAGATGGTGTAACTCAGGGTGATCTTCATGTTGGCAGCTCCCAAGTCTGATCACAATCACTTGATACATCTTCTGCTTGAGAAATTACCAAAACACTTCCATTCATGCTGTCTGCCAATGTTCTGTACAAACGGGCCGCTATGAACTTGTTCTCCGGCGATAGTGCCGCATCTGCTTCGTCTACCAAGAGTAGAGACAATTCCGGAAAAGCTGTCTCCACCAACGCCATTTGTACTGCAATAGCTGCCGCTGCCTGCTGCGCTCCTGAAAGCATCCCTGCAGGGTGTTCCTGCTCAGCGTCTATCATATGAAACTTGAACAAGTGATCCTTCTTATCAAGCTTCAATATAAAAGGCATCTCAGATAAGGCCAGATAGTGCTCAATATAACTGTTAAGTGTGTCGAGCTTCCCATTAAGATACCGTGTCTGTGCCCTTGACTGGGATAACACATCTCTTGTCCTTGTGAACAGCTTCTTGACATAAGTGTTTCTCTCGTGTTCCTCTTTCTCCTTCTCCAAGGCCGCTATGGATGTTTCCGCTACAGCTTTATTGCTTTTCGCATCTGACAGTGCCTGGGTTACGGTATGTATGGTTTCCTTGATGTTATGGATCCTGGTCTGGAGAGATTCTTCTTCATCTCCTATGATAACAGCTTCCAGGATCCTCTTCTGCTCTCTCTGCAGTTCCTCCAGTTTGGGGAGTTCTGTTTGCAGCTTCTTCTGCAGACTTATTATCTCTGCATTTACAAGACGGTTCTCATCTACAGCTTTGAGAATACTTTCCAATCTATTAAGCTGCTCCTGCTTAGTCTTAATGGCATTTGTTACCAGAGCAAGATCTTCCTGTATATGCTTCAGAGTATTTTCCACATATTCCAACGCAGACTCATAGCTTCCTGTGCTTCCAGTGATTTCTGCAGCTCTCTTATCCTTATATGCCTTTGTGTTCTTTACTGTACTTCCGCAATAATCACATACCGGGTTGTTCAGATGTAGAAGCTTTTCCCGAAGTTCTACAAATTTCGAATTTGTCTGATGCAGCTCTTCAATCCTTGTTTTGGCTGTATCTATGGAGAACTGAACATTTTCCTTTTCCTCATACAACTGCATAGGAGTTTTATTGTCAGGGATTTTATGCAGGTGCCCTGTAAGCTGCTCCACTCGGAACTGCAGTTCCTGTACAACCTTAGTTTGTGTAGATAAAGGTTCCTGCATTTCTTCCAGCAGCTTCTTCTGCTCAGATTCTCTTAGAATAGTCTTGCCTGTATAGGAAGCGAGTTCTATATACTGAGCATTAAGTTCTTCCAGTTCTTTCTGCAGACCTTCTATATCAGGCATCTGTGCAAGCACTTCCTGCCAGTGCTTGATTTTAGGTTCCTGATCACCTCTGATATCAGCTATATGAGAAGTTATTACTTTCAGAGCATCTCTGAGCTTTTCAAGTTTCTTGGTGTCAAAGATCAGGCCAAGGAATGTATTGATAGCTGCTGCAGGAGCTGTAAGCAGCCATACAAGTCCTCCCTGCCTGAGCCACATCAATTGTGCCAGTATAGTTACAGTCACAGGAAGCTTGCTTTCCAGGAAGGCGTTTACTCTCTGTCTCTTTTCAATGTACAGTTTGGGATCTTCACAGGAGATGCTGTCGGCAGCTTTGGAGGTTGTGATGACGTATCTCCTGAGTGTATACTCATGTCCCTCTATATCGAGTGTTACCTGGGCATATCCTGGAGAAGAAGTTCCATCTTTCTGAAGATCCGACTGAGTCCCCCAGGAAGGATCACACCAACCTGTAAGAGCATATACAATGCCCCGCAGGAAATTTGTCTTTCCAGCTCCATTGGGAGCATATACACGGGTGATCCCTTCAGACAGATCACAATGAAGCTTCTCGAACTGGCAAAAATTAAATAGTGTCACATCTTTTACTATCATATCATTATCACCTCCCATTTTTTGAGAAGACCTAACATCAGGTCGTCTGGAGTTTCCGACTGATAGATCTTTGCTGCAAAAGGTACCATCACATCTGCCAGTTCAGGTTCTGTCTCCTTTATCTCTTCCAAGACTGCATCAATAAGCGTTCCTGTAGACTGTGCTGTCTGAGCTTCCTTATGAAGTTCCTGAGGAGCTGTATTTGCAACTACAATGATATCTTCCCTGTTAACAAACTCTCTTGGGACTTTATATCCTTGAGGAGCTTTGATAAAAAGTACCGGAGGGAGGTTATATTGATTCCTTTCGATAAGGACTTTGACAGCTTCTTCCAATTCTTTTGGATCTTCCAGGAACTTATAGTCACGGACTTTGACAGGTATATCACTTGCAGTCAGATTGCCATTTTCTATCAGAAGCTTTATCATGTACTGCTGATGTCTGGCCTGTCCGATATCCTGAGGTACCAGAGGCCCGGGGCTTGTACAAGTAGAGTTGTTTTTAATTACTTTCTGATGTACATGGATGTCTCCCACAAAAATGTCAAAAGAAGCTTCCAGCATATTCCAAATCTCTTCAAGTGTTATAATATGCTGCATGAAGAAGACATCCAATGACTGATGCATTATCAAGACCTTTTTGCGCGGACTTTGACGAGATGCTTCGTCAATGTTAGAAAGATGATATAATATATCACCTTTGGTATTACACCAGTCTATTCCATAGAAGACAACTCCCATAATATCTGTACCTGTATCATCAAGATGTACGATGTTGGTTCCCAAAGAAGAGACAATATCAGGAATGATATTGTCATGGTTGCCTCTGATGTAGTATAGGGTATCGATGTTCCTCATTAGAGTGGAGACTGCTTCAAGATCTGTGGAAGAAGGTCTGTTGGAGTCAAACAAGTCTCCACAGGAAATAACAAAGCCTCTTCCAACTTCTTTCTGTACTTCTTTCAGAGCTTCATAAGCATCTCCCTGGATCCTTGGGAAATTGGTCCATAGTCTCTGTTTCACATGGGCATCTGCTATTAGTATGCCCTTTCCTTTCATTCTTTGCCTCCTTCCAGCCCTTTTCTGATGTTACCCTATATGATGAGTAGGGTAGACGCTTTTAAGGGCTTTATTCTTTTTTTATTTCATTTGTAATCGTCACAGCGAGCAATTTCTGCGAGCTACGTACGTGCGATTCAGACTTTAGATAAAAATTTTCTTTTATATTAAGAAGTACTTATAACCCTTTAGGGTTATAAGAGATATAAAAGTACTTTTTAAGTAAAGTCTTAAAGTACTTTAAAGGTTTTAAAGTTCTTAGGTGCTAAGTACTTTTTAAGTAACTTTATATTATATATCTTTACTAGTACTTCTTATTAGGAATGGGGTATGGGGAGAACCTTCTGCGTGATTTTCAATCGGTAAGAAGACTATCGAAAACTTCAAGCAATGCTTCCTTGCAGGCATTCTTCATCTGTTCCTGTAGTTCTTGTTCTGTTGCTCTTCCGGCTCTTCTGCCCTTACAAGTCTTACAAAGAAATACCTGTTTACCTGAACTATAGTAAAGTTCACCCTTCTTGGAATGCTTTCCACATTTATAGCATAGAGGTGATAACTCTTGCTTTGGCTCTTCTTTTTCTTTTTGTTCTTGTTGTGCTCTGAGCATTTGTTCCAGCTTCTCTTTTAACTTCATTCTTTTTCCTCCTTTTGTGTTCTTAAACCTCTTTTCCGCCCCTTACCCATGTCAGTGTATGGGTAGACCCTCCAAACGCGGTCTGAAGGGCCTTTCTCGAAGTTACATTGTAGGAGCAGTTGTGAATTCCTTGTTATCGGGAATGTCCGCGGGGATTGTTCCCCGCTTCTTGTCGTAAAAGATATCCTCCGGTTTCGGAGTTTCTTTGTGTTCAAAGAGCCTCATTCTTTCCTTCCTGTCGTTCACTGCTTCCCTCAGCTCATCGAGCAGTTCTTCATCGGAAAGCTCTGAAAGCTTCTTTTTCTCTTTTGGTTCTTCCTTTTCAGAACATTTCCAACAGATGAAAATCTGTTCATCCTTGTCGAGTGTCACTTTTCCTGTAAAAGCTTCTCTTCCACATCTTCTGCATTGCATTCTGATCATTTGTGTACATCTCCTTTTCGTTTTTAGTTATATTTTACAGCGATTCTATGTCTTGCCCATATCAATTATAGGCTAGACTGTGAATCACGGTTTAAAGGACCTTTTATTCCTTGTCCCAGTCTCTCTTCTTTGCCAGCTTGTCGAAACACCCAGGGCAGAGAGTTCTGTACCACCCATTTAATACAGTTAGCTTTCCCTTTGCTCCGCAGTGCTCGCATGTGGTATTACAACCCTTTTCAAGCTCCTCCAGATAGCCTCTGAACAAGTTCTCTGTTTCCGGTTCCTGGACGGGAGCTGCTTCCCATGTCTGTTTGCTTTTCTCGTGCAGACACCAATATACTCGGATATCTCCGAACTTTTCTTTTATCTGCTTTGCAACAAAAACTTTGTTTTGCAGCTCTTCATTGAGTGCTTCCACTTTTTCACAGAAAGTTTTTAAAGGGTTGAACCAACCGTCGTTACATTCGATACCGTAATGCATACAGGACTGCATCTCTGTGCAATCCATTTCCTGTAGAAACGTCGGTGCAATCCTCCTCAGTTCTTTTTCAAGTTCTTCTCTCATCCTGCTTCTACTCCTTTAGTCAAATAGCTGGTCGATAAGCTTTTTACAGTCTCTTTCGACTTCTTCCATTGTAACTGCTTTAAAAGATTTTAAATAATCCCCTTCCAACAGGTATTTTGTGTTGCCAAGAAGTAACTTTACAGCTTCTTTGTCAATACCGTCTTCATAATGGTTACAATCGAACCCTATCCAATATCCTTCTGGTAACTGGATCTTATCATTATGTCCGACATACCGGTAAAAAGTGATTCCCCCGTGGCATAACAATTCCCCTTTTCTGTTTTCAAATCTTTTAAAGATGCTTTTAGGAACCTCTACGTAGCCGCAGCGATATCCCCATCCAAGAAGACGAACTATATAAGCTATGCCTTTATAAAGCGCTTCAACTTCATTATAAAATTTCTTCCCTTTTTCCATTAATGTACCTCCTTGTCTGTACCTTCAAGCTCTTCTATAATAATCCCAAGTCTGTCTGCAAGTTTCTTACAAACAGAACAGGGCTGGATAGGCAGCAGTGTGCCGCCTCTTCCAACCCTTAGGATAACAATTTTGTGGATCGCCTTGCCGAACTTTCCCATGAGGATACCTTCGGCATGCCGCTGTCTTATGCCAGGAACATCAGAGGGAACACTTAGAGCAGTCCCCAGGACATTTCCTTTCCTAGAATATGCAATAGCCGCGACCACCTGTACCTTCCATCCGGACGTTTTTCTTTTTAGCGCCCTTCTATGAAGCTTTTGGATGGTCGTCATTTTTCATCACCATATACGTGATGAGGGCAATTGCTGCAAGCACTCCAATCCACCAGGGGAGCACTGCAAGCAGGAGGCCTATCACGGCCCCGTAAATGAAGACGTGTTTGTCTTTCATATTCTTTTCCCTTTTCTAGAATTTCATCTCTTTTTACTTCCCTTCCGAGATATTCGGAAGCATCTTTTGCCAGTTTATTGATAAGTCTGGTTCTTATTCGTTTCTCTTTTTCCTTTATTTGGAAAGCCGGATCGTTTCTGAACAGGAAACTTTCCAGTTTGTTTAAAAGCCTTTTGAGCAAGGGTCAACCTTTTGGTTCGGTCGACTCCCCGCAGATCTTACGTAGGTGTGTGACGGACGTTTGCGCTACTGGGTTCTATCAGTGGCAAATGTATCCTGTCTTACCAGACGCTCCACGGGAGCTATTCCAGCTTTAGTAATGAACTTTAATGCAGATTTAGTCATAAGAGAAACCTCCTATAAGTTCTTTACGTCAGCCGCCGTCATTTATATCAGTTTTCATCATTATCAGCGTTTTCCTTTCCTGTACCTTCGTGTATCTTTATATATGAATAAATTAATAACAGCTTTAAGTGAAACTTTACGGGCCATCAGCAGCGGACAGCTGAAAACCTTCGTTCCCCTTTTGAACATTTTTACTCTTAGGGGCAAACCCCTTACACTTGCTCTTCACTACCTGTTTGCTCCTCTTTTTAATGTTATTTACCCCAAACAGCAGATATGGATGACTGGCCGGCAGGTTGGTAAGACCTATCAGCTCGCTGAGTCCACTGTTATCAGGGCCGGGTTTATTCCGTATTATGATATCCTCCATATTTAGCCGCGTGATTAGCAGCGCATGCGCTATCAGGCCACTATCTTGAGACCTCTTGTTGAATCCTCTCCGCTGAAGGATAGAATCATTAAACCCTCTTAGCTTTCCAAAGTTCTTCTAAAGCAGTTCCGTACCGGTTCCTTCATGTATCTTGGAACAGCATATGCCAATGCAGACGCTCTTCGCGGTATCTCCGGATGTGCCCAGATCGTTGTAGACGAGCTTGCCGATGTGGATTATGAATTCATTCCTATCATCAGAGAAGTTATGTCAGCGTCTTTAAGACACGGCTATTCTGTCTATGCAGGTACTCCTACAACTACAGATACCACTTGCGGTATTCTATGGTCTCAGTCCTCACAGTCCGAATGGATAATCAAGTGCCCTGCATGCAACTTCTAGAATATCCCAAATCCTTAGGAGCACCTTATAAAGATGCTCTGTGACGACGGCATCAAGTGCGCCAAATGCGGAAAGCCCCTCAAGCCTGAACAAGGAAGATGGGTAGCCGCCATTCCCGACAGAGTTCTCACTTTCCCCGGATATCATATCTCTCAGACCATCCACCCCCTGCATCTTATTGTTGATCCTGTTACGGGTGAAAGGCAGAAATGGCGGGATCTGATGTCCAAGGTCAATTCTTATAGTAAACTAAAGCTTTTCAATGAAGTCTTCGGCTGGCCTTACGATGAGTCCATCAATCCGCTTACACTGAAGAACCTTGTAGAAGCCCAGCACGATTTTGATATTCAGACTGTAGACGATATTCTAAAATATCAGCACCTTTACAGATGCTTTGTTATCGGAGTTGACTGGGACGGCGGAGGTGCTGTCTCCTAGTCCTTTACTTCTGCCTGTATAGCCGGTTTCAGGAACGACAGCCAGCGCATTGATGTTCTCTATGGAAAGAGGTGGCCTAAAGGAAGCTCTCCTACAGATCAGGCTTATTAGCTGATGAAGTGGATCGATCTTCTGAGACCCGAACTGTTCGCCCACGATAATACCGGTGCGGGCTTTGTAAGGATGTAGATCATGAAGCAAGCTGGCTTGCTCTATACTTCAACCACTCCTGTACCATTCACTTATACAGGTCCCAAGAAGGGCGACATTGTAAGTCTTGACAAAGCTCAGCAGGAAAAGGACTTTTACAACTATACTTTAGATAAGTCCAGAAGTCTTGCTTTGCTTATACAAACTATAAAAGACGGGAATGTCCGTTTACCGAAGTTCAATGTCGAGGACAAGAGTTAGCTAGCCTACGATTTTCTGGCTCTTAAGGAGTAGCCCAGAAGTATCAGGGGAGATACTGTGGTGCTGATTGGAAAGAAGCCGGGAGTTTCTGACGACTTTGCTCATGCAGTCAACTTTGCAGTAATGGCACTCTTTGAAAGATACCATTGTTATCCTATATTAGGAGAGAAATATAATGATGCTTCTCTACTGGAAGCGGAATATTCCAATTTCAGTCCCAGAGCAGAGTTTCAAAAATTTGTTAATGTAGTGGCTTCAAGACCAATGGTCATACAGCCGCAATAGGAGGATTATTGATGAGTAAAAAAATGTATGCCGATTTTGGTTCATCCAAACAAAGCTTTCCCAATGTGCGTTTATTCGAAGCTATCAATGGGAATCTGGTTCTAAGAGGACAGAATGGTGAGAGAGATCATATATATCCCCTTGCTAAAGCTTGTAAGATGTTCTTTAGAATGTTTGACACATATTCGTATTGGATGCTTCATGGATTTGCTACCCAGTGTGACGAGATGAAACCTGTCTTATATGAACTGGGCAGGAAAATCCAGGAAGCAGTCGCGGAGAGGCTGGCTGGCAAGGCCGATCCGCCTCCCGCTATTTGTGATGCCAAATTTATGGCGTCTTTAGAAAGAGCTTTACAAAACTTAAATAATTAAGATCTAAACACCCCCTAGATCTTAATTAGCACCTTATTTTCAAAGTAAGGCGTTTCAATACTCCCGTATCGAGAGCTTTTCTTTTGTAAAACTTTTAATCAGGATGATCCCGGGTGATGACCGTGGCGGCCTTCAGAGCCGCCTTGGGTCATCTCCGGGTGTTCCTGATAAACTCACAGATAGGCATCTGCGAGTTTCTTTGAGTGCCGATTCGGCCTCCTTTCTTTTAAAAGGCAACTTTGGATGGTCTTCAGTGAGCAAGCGTGTGCACGTGGGGCGCAGCTTTGTTAGCGTCGTCTATACCTGGACGACGCGATCCGAGCAGCGCCCTGTGCACTGCGTTGCGTTCTGAAGTACCACCTTCTGAAAAAGGACAACCTTCTTCAGAGTATTCGTAGGACTGAAACGCCTACTCTCCTTGCCTTATCTCTTCTTTTTATTTATTGTATCCAGAATCAACTGCTTTACCCAAGCAGCAGCTCTTCCGTCATCAACAATCTCCTTTATCCAAAAGGTACGATATATTCGTGCCAATGCGACAAAGGAACGCCCCTCTTCATAATAATTGGGATTGAGGGTTACCTTTCTTTTTCCTCTGCAAATAAGAACCCATACAACTTTTCCTTTATAAGTTAAATGGGTCCTTACTTTTATAAGTTGATTCTTCCACTGTCTGGCAGGTCTTACAGGCTCTTCTTCTATACCAAGGAGTTTTCTCAGATCTTCTATCATCTTAGTTCTCCCAGGCAGTTAGAGCCCCGCCTATCAGTACCATCCCTGTAAAAGAGATAGTATAAACGAAAATGAAACCGCTCACAAAAGCTTGCCAGTCGTCTGCTCCTGTAAAGATAGCATAAGCCAGTGCCAAGCATGCAGGAGCTGTCAAAAGGAAAATCGTTTTGATTGTTTCGAGTTTATTTTTAGTCCTAGTAATCATTTCCCCAGCTCCTTCATTCCTGTCGGACCTAAGTTAGAAACATCGTCATCCTCATCTTCAAGTCCCAGCGAGATGGCACTAACAGTCAGCCCTCCGAGAGACATCCAGATTACCCAACCGATAAAAACTCCGGTAAGTACTGTAAGGGTTAGTACTCCAATAATGATTGCAGAACTAAACCAAAGTGTGAATTTCAAAAATGTTTTCATTTATCTTTCTCCTATGTTAATCGTCGTCTCTAATGCCGCGACGTTCTCGATCACGTCGATATTCCGCTTGATCTGCACCCAACATACAAACAACAGCGAGTGCAAATATACCAAAAATAAGTATAGCTTCCACGACTATTCTCCTCTATTAGTTTTTGTCGGTGTTGGGGCTGTTGCTTCAACTCGCATCTTTACTCCTTTGCTGCTTCATGCAGCTTTTCATTTTCAGCCTGTTAAAAGAAATCCCTCCCAGGACCGGCCAAGTCACTGGGAGGAAGTACCACCTGACAGAAGTAGCTATAACTTTCCGTGCGAATAGAAGGCCGGCAGCCTCTGAGCTGATGCTCGCGGCCTTCCAGGACACCTCCTGGAAGCTGCGGCTTAGCTCGATGGCAGCCGGGCCTTCGTTTCGTTAAGGAACCATAGTTTGTTTATGATATCTATGGAACTTTCCAGGGAATCCCCGAAGTTTCTTATAGCCGATTCTGCCTAGGTAGTAAAAAAGAAAACAGGTCGGGGAGCCTTTGCGCTCCCCGATGTACTTCGTTCTGCGCCTCTGTTGTTTGGCCTTATCAAAAGACCAAAAATAAAGCGCAGCAACTTTATTTGCCGCACTTGAAGCACAGACCGAAGTCTGTTAAGGAAATCTAAAATTTCCTCATATTATTATGCCAAAAAAGTACTTATTTTTTAGCTGTTTTATTGCAAAACACTTACATTTTCAACAAGGCATTTATTTCTGTTCCTTCTGGAAGGGAGAACGCTTATTTTCCATTATCTGCTAGAATCTGCGAAGCTGCTGCATAAGCTGAGACTGCTTATCCTTTATCCAGCTCTTTATTTCCTGTACATTCTAGTACTGGCGCTTGGAATATGCCTAAAATGCCTAAGTATCTGAAACAAGGTTCTATTGTATGCGCTGCAACTGCTAAGGCTACAGCGAAGCGAAGGACATGAACTCTGGGAGCTAAGAAATGCCGTCTTTGTTCATAAGCGCCTGGATATACAGCACAATATCTGGATCGAACTGCTAATCGCTGTCCTAAGCTTCTCCAAGCAGCTATTTCCAGCAGAAAACCGCCCAGCAGCAGTCTTTCAGAGTAACATAGGACAATTCACTCTATTTTACAGGCTTATTATTGCACAAAGCCGTACATGCAAGAAAAGTTTCTATTGAGTGTGTAAAAAGATTGGTCCCTACCATAGAGAGGCCTGCCTGGAGCTTGTCAAAGCCCTTTTGGTGCAGCTTGCAGCCGAATTCGTCCTAGAAAGCGTCTCTCAGTATGAGAGGATCCCATTCCAGGCACTCCGGACCGAACGCAGCCATGGCCGCGAGGGCATATACAGTTACAGAACAGTCTTTTTCTTCAAAAAGATTCATTCAAGTGCCTGAATAAGAGCTTTTAGGCCGTTTTCTGACAGAGAAGCTACTTTATTGAGGATTTCTTCATCTTTTTCGGTCTTTTCGCCGTATTTTTCCTCGAGGAACTTCTGTACGGCCTCTTTATTCTCCAGAAGAGCCTTTTTAGAGAGAATAGTAGAGGTGCTTTTTATAGACAGGTAGTCAGAAACCTCGTCAATAAGGTCATTAAATCCATATTTGAAGCAAATATCCTCTGGAGCTTCGATTTCAGTTCCATAATAACCTGCCAGTTTGTACATATTGTCGATTTCACTGAAAATATCGCACATTTTGGTTGCGACTTTGATAAGCTCTTCCTTATCTTCCATTCCTTCCAGTTCACGGTAGGCTTTGTAGAATTTGGAAGAGACTTCTGCTGGCATGTCAATCAATCCGCCACGCTTGCGCATCTGAATAACCATTTCTTCCGGATCACAGAGTCCTATGCCGGCGAATCTTTCCAGTTTCTGCATAGGAGCACCTTCGAGATCCAGTGCATCGGCCATTTTAAAGAGCTCGGAAGCGATTTTACGCATAAAGGAGCCGGTGAGAGTCTCTCTGTTGGCGTTCAGAGTATCTACTGCGTTCTGGACATCCTCAATAGAGGCTATTTTGGAGAAAACCACGGAGTTTCCGTTCTCATCGCTGATAGTAGTGGTCTCAGGAACCGCTTCCATGGGTTCTTCATACTGAAAGTCATGAAGCTTGGCGGACTTGATGAAATTCCCTGCAATATAATCGATTTGTTCCTAAGAATAGTTGTCAAGGTCCTTTTTGAACTCTTTCCAGGACTGGAGCGCCGCTTCTTTGGTGTGTACCGGATACAGTTCTTTTCCAGGGTACGCGTAACATTCTTTACTGAGCTTTTCCATTATACAACCTTCTGTTGACGCTCCTGTCAAAACAGGAGCTTGAATATGTTAACACCTATATAGACAAAATTATTGAGTTTAGACCTCAGAGCGTTTCCTTTAATGGCTGCTGCGTCAGCTGCCATAAAGGAGTGCCCTACCTGTCCGCATAAAAAAGCGAATAAAAACGCCATTTTGAGAGCTGCCGCACTGCGCCTGCAGTAGAATAAGCAATTCAAAGTGTTTTTGAAAGAACGTTTCGGGCTTCCTGTAATGATAGGCGGGATCCTTTTCAAGGAGGATGTATGATAATACAACTGCATACTACTATAAAAAGGTATAAAACAACTCAGAGCAAGTCCTATATCGACATCTCCTTTATAGCTTAGGTAGAGACCTCTGACAGCTCCTCTGCAGATTCTAACATCTTTGTTCTGTAGAAACTTCCCAAGAATGCCCTGGGAGAAAGCACTTCCAGATTTAGTCATGTGGCAGATCCTGTCGACATGGAAGACTATCCTGCATAGTAGAACTAGGATATGGCTTATTTTCGTGCGAATGATATTACTTTAAGGGTTCGCAGCGAGTACCAAGTATAGCGTATCATATAGACCATGCGCAAATAGGTGAAAGCACTTGCTCAGGCACTTACGGTGCTCCCTGAATCAGAACAGTCTTTTTCCTAGACCTTTGTAGGATGAATCAAAGCGCTTTCTATATCCTTTAAGGAATATGGAGTATCCTCAATAAGTTCGGGGCAAGCACGGAACATCAGCCGCCTGTTTCTTATCATATTGCTTACACCAGGACAAAATTCCACTAAGAGATCGGCAAGGCTTGCCAAATAACCTTGAAAGAGTGTCTTTTGCGTATCTCCTGTAACAGGTTGCCTTAGAATGGTTAAAGCTTTTGCTTTAATTGATGCAGGGAGCAGGTAGAGCTTCTACGCCATTTCTGGAGAAAGCTCCAAAGCAAACGAATCATCGGGTTCGTTCTAGTCGAGGGCTTCCTATTGCGAAGTTTCTGCTCTGGCTATTTGGATCATATACAATAGATTCCGCAGAGGTATAAAGAGACTGTTCTACTTTTTACTCTTGCCTATGCAGAACATGATAAGGTCTTTCAACTCTTTGCAGTCGTCAGGGCACTCTTCAAAAGCTTCCTAAAGATTTGCTATAGCAAGCGCTTTATGTTCTTCATATCCCTGTAACACCTAGCATCCTTTTATATATGCCTTGCCGAGCAGTTGCTCAGTATGGGCATAAGAAATGTGTTTCTATACACAGTCCAGACAAGGCTTCCTATCATAGTCGGCTTTATTGAAGAAACGCGGAAATACATAAGATACCTTCGTCTCTATTTCCCCTGTGGTCGCAGGATACGGTTTGATATCTTTTTTATAATCTACAGGTTTGAACAGCGCTGTCGCTTCGGGATACTTTTTTGCGATCTTCATTACCTGTGACTTATATGTATTGTACTGACACTTTGAGCACTTGTTTTTATGCTTCTTTACCCCTTCCAGATACTTTCTGTCTTTTTCCTGGAAAATATCTCCCGGAAGCTGTAGAATCTGCTCAAATTGCTCTTTGGTCAAGGTCTGTTGTATCTGATTCCTTTGGGCAGCATAATATTCTTCTTCAGTAAGCGCATAGATAGTTCCATTATAAAAGATAAGCCAGTCACCCGGAGAGATCATATGTACAAGCTGTTGTACAGGGTATCTTCCGGCAGCTAAAGCACTTATACGGGAATCTTGTAACTTGAAAACCTAACTGTCCACTGTGATCTTCATTCTTCTGCTCCCGCCAGTGCAAAGTCCTCGATACAAGATACTTTAAAAGGTTTCTTAAACTCTTTTTCCAGCTGCTTGAAAGATTTTACACTATTGGCATCAGTAGTGTCATATATCATGCGCCTGACTTTCTAAACTTGCTTGTAATGAGCCGCCTTATCCGCCTCTGTCTTAATAGCATATCTTCCACCTGAAAACCTGGTATCTGTTAAAATAGCTTTATGCAGATCGGGAAATTCTTTTACAGCGTGTGAAAGATGATACAGCACATTTTGCTTAGAACACGGAGGTGTCATTTTAGCCCCTATCTGATAATAAGATAAGTGCGGGTATTGCATCTTCAAATGCAATATTTGATAGAGAGCAGGATAAGTTTTAGCCAAGTCGGTAAGCTTTAAGACAACGTTGCTTAATACTATAAGGAAGTTCTGCTCACAGGCCTAGATTATAAGCTATACAGCTTCTGGAGACAGTTCGTCTTTTCCTCCAAGCTCTTTCAGCTAAACCAATTGATCCGGAGATTGTCTGTTCTCATCGACAATCTCATCTATAGCTCCGTCTGTATCGAAGAGCTAGGAATGCTTATTTGTTTTATTTGTTTCTCGGGTAAGAAAACAGTTGGCACAGGGAGTCTCCTCGTAGGGTTTCCCTTTATACTTCTACAGATCGAACTAAGGACAAGGACAATTAGGCATGTATATACTCCTATTAAGCTTTTCTTAAAGGTTACATACAGCTTTGTTTTTGTCAACCACAGTCCTTCACAGGAAGCCACTATTTTTTCGCGGAGCCGCCTCTCATGGAGAATACAAAGAGGTCTCCGTCGACTGTACTTGGGATAGACTACTCAGATACCCAGTCACGGAGATCCGCAGGAGAGCACTGCCCCTGCACTACGTCTACTGTACTTCTGCTCTAATAGTGTATGGTACCTATTTGTGCGAGTTTCATCCAGCGCTTAGGTGTAGTGGAATAGAAGTCGTTGTTTTTAGATTTCCAATCAAGAACCGCCCGCCATTCCCCCAGACTGATATCGTAACCAGCGACAGCATATATCTATATAGTTTCAACATCCTATCTTCCCTGTACAACTTCATCGAACAGCCCGGGTACCAATAACTATATAGGAGTCTGATCTGCTCCAACCTATACATAAACAGCCCCTCCCTACACAGAGAAAGTGACCTAATTCAAATTCTGTGAAAAAGCTGTTATTTTGAATCCGTCGCAACCGGAGTGTATGCTGCCGCGCACAGAAGTACTGCCGCCTTTAGGCTCTGAAAGAGCAACTGTAGGAACTGCCTATAATGGAACAGGATAGAAGCTGCTGAGCTCTGCACTGGGTAACAAAATACCCGGAGCCTAAATTCTATTCTCAGTATAACATTGTATACAACTGTTAAAATCACTTTGCTGGGCAATAAAATCCTGATTATCTTTGACCTTAGAAAATGTATTGGTCAATCCACCTGTCTAGAAAGGATCGTACGTAGTTACACAGCATCCCTGCTTCCATATCTATACATTACTCAGATCCAAGAAGTCCGTACTTTGTATTACAGACTTAAATCCTACAGGAAGATTGTAAAAGTTATTATCTACAGGTCTGGCTGTAGCGGTCTGATCGTAGTTTGTATTATCACAAACAGGCTAGTTAAGTACAGGTGATTGTCGTATACCTGTACAAGTATATTCAGTGTAGCCGCACCTGGATTTAGGGAGTCTGTACATTTTTCTAAGGCCTCTATATAACCAGGTTCAACGTGTCGTTCGATAATGTAGTTTTCATATACATGCTGGCGGAAACTTCCAACAGAATCTGATCCGCCTGCCCGTTTATAGTACGCAAGCCATAATAATAAGAGTCTGAATGATATGAATCCGATGTACAATCAGCTATTCGGTGTCTAATATAAGAGACAGAAGTCTTGTCCACTCCCATGCCGGAGCCAGCGGAAAAAATAACCGCCCCCGACTGCTAATCTATAAAAGGTATAAAATTATAGCCGGAGATAAAGTGAGGCTATACAAGGACATCCGCAATTATTTCACTATCGCTTGTCTAAGGCTAGCCAATCTAAGCCTTTGCTTTTATACCTCTAGAGCTGATTGATAATTTTAACTCAGTAGGAATACAAACCACCGTCTATGGTAACAGGCGCAGTCTGCCCGTACCCTGCACTGTAACAGGAGAGGAAAACTATATAAAAGAATTCCTTCTGTCTATATTCTCTCCCTGAAAGATACCTGTGCTGCTTATTTGAATTACAGTAGTTGCAAGAGATCTCGTCTTCGTCAACTAGCAAGTAATACCTGAAGAAGAGAACTCAGTAACAAAAGCCTATACAGGCTAGTCTGAATAGAAAAATATTCGAATATCCTTTATACTCTCAGCAAAGCTTTTCGCAGTTAAATCGGAAGGAGAGAGCTATAAAAAAGGATACTGAATTTTAGTGTTTTGTATCTCAGGTAGCATCTGTAACTCCTGTCAGACTTATTTTGCCCTATGTTGTCTATACCCGTAAATCCGCTAAAGGTCTTGATTTTATTATGAGTGTTTTGTTTGCCAGGTCTACACCGTTTACATATTTCAGCTTTGTTTTATTTTCATAAGTATAGGCATAGTCCCCAAGCACATTTATTCGTACCGGCATTCCAGTGCCTTTAAAAGCTGGGCCCTACTGCTAAGCTATATCTAAGCCATAATTAGGGAGCTCTTCTGGGTTACCGGCATATTCTGTATTTCTCTAAAAATTAATATGCACATCGTTACCTGCATATACACCGTTTACAGAGAGTCCTGAGAAGAAATCATAATAACAGCAGGTTATTACTGTATCACTTAAAATAAGAGAGGAAGATACCAGCTAAAGGCCGTTATAGAAATTCGTTTTGATTATGTCAAACAGCCAGGAGTACAAAGCAGGATCTGTGTATACGGCACCTCCTATACAGTGTGCTTTATTCTATATATAAGCACTTTCTGCCTAAATGACTATCTTGCTGATAAAAGTACCCTGCCAGTCAACTATATCCAGACAGACTGCTTTCTATTCTATGTATATCTTATTTATATATAGAGGAAATACACACTTTCCAACTACTACAGACAAGGACTTTATCCATGCTACAGGAAAAGTATAAATATCCAGTTTGAGTGTAGAAGAAGGATCAAAAGGATACTTAGAAAACTATCTCTTATTGGCTTCTTCTATGTTTTGATATGTAGCCATCACAGTTACCTTTATTCATATCAGCTGTCAGACAAGTCCTATAAGGAACAATGCGGGAAACTGTCGGTGGTATTAATGTACATAATATAAATATCTGTATCTCCCCGCTTTACAGGCGCTTGTATAAGGATGCTCGAATCACTGCTGCTTAGTTGTAATTTAGCGCAAGAAAGGGCATTCACACTTGTTATATATGGCTAGGGCCATAGCTTGGATTCCGTATAATCCTATGCCCCCTGTCCCTATCTTCCTATGTTTACAACGGGCAGTCCCTTGTTATCTCTGGCAGAAAGATCTCCGGAGAGTCTTATATTCAGAAGCTAAGCAGACGGTACTTTATTGTAGTTTACCTGAACAGTACCAATACCATCTTTTCCCTCTACAGGAAATGTATAACACTTTCTATGTAGAGGCCATTTACCGGAAAAATTGAAAGTCTCTTGCGGAGGTATATTCAAATGTACAAAGCCGAAAACTTTATCTGTATCTATAGTTATCCAGTTATTGCCTTGATAAACAGCAGCACCTAAGAAAGTAGAAGCTGTTTGGAAATTAGCACAAAAATAGTTCTACTTGCACATTATAGAACTCATATATGGTGTCTAGTTCGAGTCTTTTAATGCAAGTTTTATGTTGCCTATCAACCCTGCAGGAAAAGGAACTTCTTCCAGGAAAGGATAGGTTGTATGTGCATAATTGTTATTGTAGGTAATCATAGTCAATTAGAAATAGATTGTGAATCCGATTCCTGCGGATATTTGCTATAAGCTGTATAGTAGTAAAAATCCTCGTGCAGAACAGCAGAGTCTCCTTCTGTTCCTGTGTTCCACTATATCTAGATCTACCACACGTTCTTTTCAGTTTGTAATGCCTAATCGATAGTAGTAGCGTACGGACGAAGAGCCACCCACTAGCGAAGTTGAGGTAAGAGACAAAAAGTTTCTGAATAAGTTCCATCTGGGGTATATATCACAGGAAGTACTTTTAAAGACGCAGACATAAAAGTGGGTGCTGTTCTGTCCAGGCTGAAAGTGAATCGCGCCTAAAAGCCTATACCGGAAGAATTAGAAGAATCCTTAGTCACCTGCAGAGAAACATCATCATATCTAAGGTCAGCCGTCCCTGTATCTCTTCCATACTATATATAAGTATTCTAGGTCACTTTATTTATATACAGCCCCATACCCAGATTCCCTTCTTCCAAGTAAGGTACTGTTTGTCCGGACTTTAATCGCACCCTTATAGAAAGGACCGGAGAGAGTGCGTCAGAGCTTCCACATGTATCCTAGCTTCTTTTAGTCTGGATTATAAAGCCTGAGTAATCCTACGGGGCTTGTATTATTTCCGTTTTACTTGCTCTGGTTCTAACTAAATAGTTCCACATCGCCACAGCTGACTTATATTGATAAAGCAGCTTGATAGCGTTCCCAAATTCAGCGGATCTATCTGCCGTCTTGGGTATCAGTTTACAGGAGCTGGCTTGTTGTGTTTTCTTTGCCAGCATTCCGTCCCAGAGACGACTGGCGGCAGGTTCATAATACAGGTTACAGTCTTTAAGTCCGTTTATCCAAATAGAACACCCCTATATATCCTATTGCAGCTGTGCAAGCTCTCTGCATGTACCACAGGCATAACATCCGTCGAAGATAACCAAGGAGTTGCTACCTACTTGAATATCAGATAATTGATCGTTTCCCTAAGAACCATCTATAACAGATGTACACAGGCTTCCCAGTAACAGAAAGTTTCCGTCCCAGTCTGAAGGAGGAATATTATTTATAGTTCTTACATTTCCAGTCTAGGCAGCAGAAGGCAACCTATCCAAGATCTGCTTGGACAGCGAAAAGCTTATACTGTTTTGTTCTGCCAGTATACTAAAGCTTTCACTACTGTCTGAAACAGACTGGAATACCACCTTCCCTGTAAGAGGCTATCCATTGCATATAAGTTTTGTCAGCATTCAACTTCTCTGGCTCATTAACGTGGAAAGATTTGCCTGCATGTAGTTCACTACATTAGACATATTGATCCAGTAATCCCGGAATGTCTTATGCTATTCCTACAGTATCTTTACAGATGTGTTCAGTCCCTATAAGGCAGTCTAGGAGTTACAACATGGCTTTGCACAGGGATTGCTTATTGTAATACCATTGGCTATAGGATTTATCTAGACACAATCAACGGGAGAGATACTTATATTTCCACTGGCATCAGGCTAAACACCGTTTATAGTTTTAATTGCTCTTCCTGCGTTAGCTGCTTCATATTCAGCAATGTTATCTCTCCAGATACTTTCCAGATAGTTTTTATCTACGGAAAAAACTACTCTAGAACCATCTCTGACTTCTACCTGTACACCCTCCGCGGCCTCCAGTGTAACAACACCAGTGAGATACTTATCATTGACTACCAGTGCCTATACACTCTATCCGTTCATAAAGTGTATACACATAGCATGAAGTTGCGCTCCGGATATATTGAATGTAAGAGATCCTCCAGAATAATCAGCTGTAACTCCTGCACAGAGATTTCCCGTTATAGCGTTCATCCAAGGATATAGCTATAAAGTCTCTTGGCTCTGTTCTATGGGGACTATCAAATATGTGCGCTATGCAATAGTAGAGGTTGCTCCCAGCGCCTTTGAGATACCTGTACAGAGCGCACACTCTATTCCGGAGTAAGATATGATTATATTGTATGTGCTTCCCAGATCCTGTAAGGAAGAGATATAGAACTGTCCGGCAAGGTTGTCACTGTACTTGGCCGGAATCAGCAGTTGTATATCCAATAAGAAAGACTGTGGGAGCGCATTTCCAGTCAAAGACAGGCCTGTTGCCTCGTCAGCGAGAGGGTAGCTTTGTGCTGCTCTAAAAGAGATCCAATCTAGATCCGTCATAAACACCCAACCTGTTATGCGATATAGTTAGGATTGAAACGCAGATACTCCTACAGAATCTCTACGATCTGCTCTCTAGTAACAGGGCTGGCAGCCGAAGAGTCGGAGGTCTCTTCTATATCCAGTTTAAATCCGGCTTGATGTACATACATGTCCAACATAGGACTGCTGGCAGTGACTTTTGCCACCAGAACGCCGTTAGTAGATATTGTAATAGGAATGCCCGTGCTGCTCTATGTATATCTGAGCTTTGTTGTGCTTGTATTGGAGGCATCCAAAACTACACTGCCGATATTACAGGAAGCTATCTATGTAGATACAGAAGAATAGGGGATCCAATAAACCTAGATGTTGTATCTTCCTATACCCTATCCTCTGGTGGTCATCCACACTTTAACTTTTCCCTAAAATCCCGTGCTTGAAATAAAATCCACCGGAAGTGTCATGACCATAGAAGCCTGCTTACCCCTGGGAAATACTGTATAAGTTAGGAGTGTATCTGCCACTCTTTGTGCGCCGTTCAAAGTAAAATCTGAAGCTGATAAAGGTTTATTTATAAGGCTGTCCAGAGAAATGCTCCAAACACCAGATCCCTTATAAACCGCTTTGGCTCCTGCTCCAGATATAAGACTTGCCACAATAGGGGTCTTAACGATTTGCTTATCCTACAGAGAAGCTATAGCAAAGCCTGCGACTTGCGGTTCCGCATAAGTATATGGAATCTATTCTATGTTTACTGCGCCATTTGAATTGCTTCCAACATCCAGTGATCCACTGTTTATTTTCCTTACAACAGGTTCCCCATCTCCGATATGGGCACACTGTCCGGACAGCATGGAAAACTTTCCATTTCCGTAATAGCTTATAACCGGTAGCCGAACATCCCAGCCCGGAGTTTTTGTAGCTTTGCCCTCCTCTGTAGTAGACAGATAATAGATACCGGCTTCCGCTCCCTATCCTATAGCACCGGTAATTACAGCACTTTCATAGTAGCCGCTTCTCAGCATTGTAGCAGAATAGTCAGTAGTATCTACAGACAGAATGATACCCTATGCCTTGCAGGAATCCAGCTAAAGTGCCTGCCCTGAAGATCCTTGTTGATGAGCTAATCCCGCCAGGGCTTTCTAATACTTGGCAGACGCTGTATTGTAGTAAACTATGCTGCCAGGAGTTACGGAGCTGTCTACAGGCACCTGCCACTGGATAATGGCATCTTTCTGGCTAAAGTCTTGTATACACTGAGATAACTGATTCAGTGCATTTTCGATATACGACAAGGGGGTGTTAAAAGTAGCGGCTGTCGCAGGGCCGTTTGAAATCTTAGGAATCGTAAATGTTTCTGCCATGTGTCAACCTCTTACTCAATGAAATCTCCATAACGCTATCTATAACTAGTTCCGTTATTTACAGATCTGTTATAATATACCATTATCTACTGCTGCGTATTTATATCCGGATAAAGTAAAACAGGTCCGGTCGAACTGTATCGATAAGCAACAACTATAGTACCGACAGCACTGTTATCCACTATAAATTTAATCGCAAGCAGTATGTCCTTCTAATTAGCAGGAGGGGTCATAATAAGTACTCCAGAGGCCCCCCATACAGTCTAGAAAATATATTTAGCCGGATTAAGACTGGCAGGTAGTGTGGCGTAAGGTACTTTATTATTTGCAGCTCTCTATAAACATAACTGCTTATAAGGCAAGCTGAAGTTACCGCCAGGGGAGTTTCTTAAAGGCAGTATATTGTTAACGATATTGTAGTTACTGTTATCAGCAAACAATATGCCCACATCAGTAAGTACATGCAGCCCAGGAACCTAAGCGGGGAAGCCTGTAATATTTGTATATATTGCAGGGTAGCGCAGGCCGAGCGAGTCCGAGCAATCCCCTGAAAACAGCTTTGTATCCTACTCTACAAATGCGTGGTTCTTGACCAGGAGCTTTCCTTTGCCTTTAAATGTTTTATCTCCTATTTTTATCTAAGAACCCTGAGTGGAGGCTATTCCACTAACAGTAGAGTATGTACAGCCTGCCACTGCTCCTATAAGCCGCTTTACATCTCTTTCATTAGCTCCGTTTTGCTTTATGCTCCAAGCTGCCTATACGGCTCCCGGATATTTCCATAACCATTCCTTAGGCAGCTCTAAAATACCTGTAAAGCGATCCATACAGGAAGCGAAGTGTCTGTAAACGCCCCATAACTCATAACATTCTACCAGCTGTCCTTTAACAATAGCGAGCGTTGTGGTAAGTCCCTGTTGTGACAATGGAATATTAAACTCTATAACATCCCTGTCAGGATAATATACAAAATCTTTTCCCTCCAACAGCTTCTTACTCTATTTCGATACGCCAAATTGAAACCACTAAGGAGTCTAAAAATTCATTAAGGTTGTGTAAGCAACAAGAGAGTCCGACTGCCCTATAGAATCTGAACCGCCTATATACAGATCAGCTATTTTTATTGTACCTGTATCGGCTTGTCCTGCAACCAGAATTCTTACAAAGCTATACTCTTCGGGCTAAAGCAGGGATTGACACAATATCTGGTCATTTATAGCCTATAACCTGGCTGTAAGATTCTTTCCAACTAAAAATGAAAAGAAATTTATAATAGTCTATATCAGCCACGAGTCTCTCCAGACACTCATCCAGAAGAAACCCAATATAGCTTTTATTTCTTTACTCCAGTTCAAGAAATCACCTATAATGTAATAAATTCAGCTGTTGTAGAGAAGAAATAAGCTTGTGCTGCCCAGAGGTAGCTCTACTTACGGAAAAGAAGGTTAGCCACTCCGTCTGTAGTATTAAAGGTATAGGACCCTCCGTTGGTCATCGGAAGTTCTACTGAAAGTATATAAGGAAGTCTTAACCGTATTCCAGGATAGACACTCTACAGCTGCTCTGCGATCTAGTCCATGTTAAGGTTATAGTCGCCTGCTAGCTTAGAGTTTATTTTATCTGTTATAAACTGTCTTATCTAAGTTAATTCAGTTTCAGTAGGCTATGCTGTAACATGCAGCTGGCACTTTACTTTTACAGTAGCAGGGACAGATGCCTTTACCAAACAAGACTGTCCGAGATATCTGCCATAAGAGCTGTCCATATAATCCTGCAGGGCTTTTATATCAGGCATAAACTACAAGGTAACAAGCACAGGATCCGCGGAAACCAGCGAATCAAAAACAATTCTTATTTGCTGATAGCTGGTATTTCTGGCTCCTATATCTGACACGGAGGGCTAAGATGATTCATAGTAAACAGTGTACCTGCCTATTGAGGTATCCTATCCTTGCCTTACAACAGTGAGTACCCTGCAAGCGCCCGCTACAGTTGGATAATCCGCCGGAGTTAAACAAATATAGTATTTATTGTTCTCCCCCAGGGCTGGCTATATAAGGAGCTGTGTTACAGAGTTCTGGTTGGCTGTTTTCACGTAAACATCTACAGCCCCTCCAGAAGGGAGTGCCAGATTGTTGTATCTGTCTCTGAAGCACCCAGGTTGCGCCGAACCAGAAGCATTGCAGCTTATTACATTCACAGGAGCATCCTGCATCTTTGTTCTTATTGCCTGCAACGTGCCTATGGCAGAGCCGCACCTTTGTTTACATCGGACCATCATCTAAGCATCTGTCTAGGTACTTGATCCTCCAGTAATGGGAGACAGCAGCTCTGCAGACTGCGCACCAGGAATGTAAGAACCGATGGTCACCTACGTTCCAGCAGGTATCTACAAAGTCCCCGGCTAGACAGCTACAACAGGAACATTTACCTTATAGCTGTCTCCTATTTGAAAAGTTTTTATATAACCAAGAGTATCCGTATCTTCTCCAGGAGCTAAAGTGGCTATATAGGTTTTTGCTGCGGCAAAGGAGTGTCCGTCTACAACAAACCCAGCTCCATTGTTTATTCTGGTCTAGGATATATTGCAAGTCAAAGTAACTATTCCCGTTGCGTAGTCTCCTTGTTTTCTCTGCACAAAATAGTTGCTGGCAACCAGATCTGCTGTAGAATTGGAGGTCTATGAAGATTGTGATAAGTAAGCAACAGAAGTTCTCCGCAGCCAGTTAGAAACATATTCATCTATTTTTGCATATAGATAAGCGTAAGGACGGATAAGCAGCTCTCTTACAACAGATCCTTTTTTAGTATCTATCTACTGGGAGTAATCCAGCATAAGGTTGGTAAGTGCTTCCTACGCCTGTGTAAACTTGTCCTGTGTAGGCCCGTTTAAAGTCATGTCAGCGCTCCTGTATACGATACCCCGTCTACAAGTGTCAGGGTAATAGTTAAATGTCCATCAACCGCATTAGCCTATAGAGATTTTATTTTCTAAGCATCTTCTTGTGCCAGTTGGTTTTTTACTTGTCCGCAGGCGAGTGTCCCTAAAGATATAAGTATCTAATCCTGAGGCGTATTAGATCCCTACAGAAGCTTTATCAAAGGCGCTCCTGCAGATACCCTATAAGGAGCAGTATCTGAGCTCAGTATAAGAACAAGGATTTTTTGATAAATACTCAGCCCCTCTGAATAAGTTTTGCCCAACACAGAGGGTGAGATTGCTTGTGTCTTAGGTTCTGTAATAAGCATGTCCTTCATATATAGGCCTTTCCCAGCTCCTTGTTGGCATACGCTTTATACAGCTGCTCCTGCATTGCTCCCAGCAGACGTGACTATCTGCTTTGCTGCGTGTAAATAATATCTCTATATATCCTTAAATTCTAAAATAGCGAACCTCCCATACGGGCGATTTTAGCAGCATCTTTATTCTTAGCTGCGTTTTGCTGTCCAAGATACTTGTTTATAGCCTACGTGAATAGTTTGTCCGCCTATGTAATATAAAGGTCCTGTAAAGACTAGTAAGAAGTGGTCTTTTCTGCCAAAAAAGACTATGTATTCTGTTTTATTATATCAAACAGCTATGAGACTATCTTCTAGTTCATAGCTTTTCTTAACAGTCCGTTACTCTGCTAAATACTTATCAAGTCTTTATTCATTACAGCAACCCCCTGACTTGTCCAAGCATCTACTGTATCTTAGCTTTTCTTTGAGATACAGCACCGGCGCTTAAATGAAGCTTAGCAGCTATTTCATTGTTGGAAAGAGTCTTTTTACCAAACCCGGAAGACCACTACATTATCTTTTGATCTACAGGAGAAACAGAATCATACACGTAGTCGTAATAATCTTTATCGCTTATGCCGGAGTCCCCCATTCTCTACGCACCAGTTTCAGGATCATTAGTAGCGCTTTGGCTTACGGTATAAATGGAGTTGTCACGGAGTTTCTCCAGTTTTTTTCTGGACAGTCCTGTGTAGTCACTCAGCTACTGATCAGAAGGTTCTCTTCCCAGCTTCTCCTACAGGTCCGCTGTTTTCCTGTCCAGCATCTGTTTAATATATACTTGTGACTAAGGTATATGAATTGGATTCTAACGCTCTCTGCGAATGCGGTTCAATCTTTGCAACCCTGTAAATACATATGTAGTCGGAGATGTGTTTTTAGTCCTGTCAAAACCTTTCAAAGTTTCCAGCGCAAGCGAAGTTGCTTTTAAACGGAAGGAGGCTTCCTGTCCCGGTACATATGAATGCAAAGCGCTCTATATAGTAGGCTTAAGATACTATAGGACTTTTTGGGTGTTCTATGGAGTATTGTTCTTCTGCCACAAAGAAACTACATCATCTTGCTGTACAGCAGGCTGCTGCTTTACAATAATAGTTTTGGCGTCTCTCTTAGGGAGATCTCCTTTTATAGCATCAAAAATACTGGGCATAATCAACTCCGCTTATATATAAAGCCCTTATCGTTATCTTTACCTGCAAACAAATCTTTCCCTGGCGCATCCTTTGCAGTTACACCTGATAGAGTACAACTTAGGCTGATGACGGATTTGGCTGTAGGGGTTGTTGCTGCCTGAAAAGCATATCTGACACCCTGCAGTCTGCCATAAAAATCATAACCGGACTTACCCAGTTGCGCTGCCTATACCGGCATCTAAAATTCAAGGCTCTACCCTATATACTTATCTAAATTAAGTGTATTATCGTTAACAGCCAGAGATATTTCCGCGTTTCTATCCAGCATGTAAGTATGGAAGAAAATAGTTTTTGCAAATGCATTGAGGGTCTATAAGTACTTTTTAAAGTCGATATTTCGTCTCTAACTCTGTTTTTTATTCTCTTTAACTTTATTCAGGGGCTGGTTTTTCAGTTCTGTTTTCTTGTTCTAGGTTTTATTCTAACCTTGAGTATCGCTTTCCTGAAGTGTATTTAACAGCCAATCCGGCACATCCAATACTTTAAGTCTATATGGAGGCTTCGCGCCGGTGGTGAGTGCATACTTGCCGAAAGCCTGACTAAAGGTGTTTCTGTCTTCGGCCTTCTAATAGGCTATACGCAACTTGCTTCTGGTATATATAAGATTAGGTGTTCTTATATGATCCAAAGCATTACTGCTTACAGTGCAGGCGAGCATATTTTCAGGAGTAAGCTTAAATTCCTTATTGACCGGTTGTATATAAGCAGGGATTATATTTAAAAAATCCTCTCCGGAGGCAATGGAAGACGGTGAAAATGTTAAGTATCTGCCGTTTCCTTCTATACTGCTTGTTATAGCATCCAAGATAGTAGTGCTCCAGAAGCCGTTTATCAGGTCACCTATGAGTCCCTACACATAAGGATGTATGCCGCCCACCACAGCATTTGCCAGAGTATCAGCCAGCTTTAAATTACATTTAAAATAACCATTCTCTTTAAGGTCAGGTGCTTCTCCCAGCTACTCTATTTTTTCTTTTTTAAAGTTGGTCTTTTGCCATGCATGTAAACTTTTAAGCGCTTTATCCAACATCTCAAGAATGTTGTCTTCAGTCTTAATACTAAATTCGCTGTGTTGTATAATATCTGGTATAGAGGGCCGCTGAGACGCAGCATAAAGAGCCTAGTTTATGCCACCCTTTTTAAACACACCCATGGACTATAAATAAGCAATATCAGAAGCAAACTGATGTGGGACATAAATAAAATCTGTAAAGGGCTGATATAAAAGCTAACAGGCCTTTCCCATGCAGTAGCACTGCATACCGGCGTTGACACCCTATGCTGCTCTCAGTGTAGGCGTTACCTCGCAAACCTTTCCTAGAAACCATACACGCTGCCCGCTTTTACGATACTAAATCAGTTTTACATCAGAGAGCTTTCCTACACCCTAATTTTTCTGGCTGTTATCAAATAACGTCTTAATGCTGCCCAATTGCTGTGGATAGGAGGATGCATTATAATTGATAGCCTGCGTCATATCGCATACATCCGCCGTCAGGCTGGTTATCATACCTATCCCTTTAGACAGCTAAAACGATGTTACAGCGTAGTTATCCTTATTATCTACGCACAGTATAAAGGCACCTATATCGTAAGCAACTATTTTTTCACTCATTTTTGCCGGGTACCGAATATAGTTAAAGAGACGGTGAGTATTCCAGGTATATTGCTGGACTATTGTGAGAGTGCGACAATAGTTCCTTTATATGCCTATTTACCAATGGTTATATCAAGGAGCTTGGACTATGTTCCTGTAGAGGAGGCTTTTATAGTATTATAAAGCTAAGCAATAGACTTGATATTATCCTTATTTGTACAAGGTGTGTATAGACTGCGAAGCCCCGATAAACTTATTACAACTGGAAGGTCCTAAAAAGTTACCAGATTAAAGTTGCCTGAGAGCGTTTTTGCCAAGCTGAAGTCCACCTGCTCGGTAATTTTGATTCCGATTACAGGTGCCTAAGCAAAAGTAGTTCCTACAGCAGGATTTGTTATGGTTATACATTTATACCCAAGCTGTACATCGGAGAACACCATACTCGGTTTCTAAAAAAGTTTTGTCATTTGCCTCCTCCTTTGTCAGAACCAATACCAGTGCTCTGGTTCTTGGGTTTGAAATCTTTCTAGAAGAATCTTATCAGTCTCTAGAATAATGTGACCAAAGTTCTCTGGAAGTCCGCGGTTGTTCCGTAACCGGAGGAAGTTGCTCTATAGGCGCTTCTGAAGTCTTCATAACTAAGAGCGTTTGGTCCGGCCTGCTTCTTGTACTCCTATTCAGAAAGTTTGTAAAGTTCCTAGGCTTTTTGACCTTTTTGACCTTCTATAGCCTCTTTTAGCCACTTGCGCTGCTTCTCGTTGGCCTATACACCGAGTCCCTACCAGTCTAACTTAGAGAAGCTCTAAAGTCTACGCGCCCTCGATACCTAGGTTTTCAGTTTCTCTGAAGCACCCGTTTTATCTTTATTTTTACCATACTCTTTAAGCGCGTCCGTTAGCTTCTGCTTTGCTTCGGCGTTCTTAAACTAAGTCTTTCCAAGAACTCCGGTACGGCGTGCCTAAATATAACCAATATCTTCATCGCTTCCATTTCCAGAAGCAACTTTTTGTATACTATCAATAAGTTTTTTATCCTTGCTTCCTTCATCACTACTCGCCATAGCAAGAATATTCTAGGTATTTTCTTTGAACTTAGCGCGGAGATTTCCTATTCTCTCCGCAGCTCCTTTAGCGACAGCAGTCTAGGTAACACCCAAAACGGCTCTTGCCTGGGCTTCAAAAGCTTTATCAGAGATACTTCGACCGTTTACTTTCACTTCCTTAAGATTAACACCTGCCGGACCAGATGCTGCCTGAGAAACCGCTCTCCAGAAAGATAGAAAAGCTCCTGTTCCTCCGCTATCCAAGTTTTGATTCTCATCACGAATCTCGTTCTGACTGTTCCTAAACGCTTGTTGCTATAGACTGGTTGCCCAGCGGGTACCGGATTGATTCATCCCTCCGCTATTAATGAAGAATTGCAACGCTCTTTCATCCAGGTTATTTTTCTTTGCAAAGGCTTTAACGACATCCGCATCACCGCTATTTGTTAACAAAGCCTTTATCTAGCTGGCTTTTTTCTAATTAGAAAATACTGCATATAGTGGACTCCAGGCCTACATGGAGATACCCATGGCCTATCCTCTCTGAGCAAGACCTGCAATAGATGAGCGTAACCGGGAACGATACTGCTACTCAACACCAAGCTATGCCAGTCTACCAGACTGCAGGGCTTCTCTATAACCTTGTGTAGTAAGTCCTCGCATAAGAGACTGCGTGCTTCCTCCAGCCCTTCCTGTAGCAGCCATTACTATAGCCTCGGTAGTATTCATGCCTTTCTATGCACGCAGCTGCCGGATATACTTCATATAATCATCTACGGTTTTATCTTCATTACGCTACTTCCACAGGCCATACCCCATAGCAGCCATATCTATACCTGTAGATGCTTGTGCAGATGCGATAGACCTCGCCGTACTTCCGGCGTACTAGACAGCAGATACTCCGGCAGGTGTGTTTCCCTGTGCCAGCAGAGCAGAATAATATCCTCCTGTCCAATTGGCACCTACACGAGAAAAAGTGTTGCCGCCAAGCGCTGCAGATTGGGTGAATATCTTTTGTCCTGCTGCGGCTATCTGTGCTACTGTAGCTCCTGAATAACGAGCCATGTCTGCAGTACTTGTAGCAATAGATTTTATCAACGAAGGAGATAGCTGGTTGATATTTTGTCCTGAGACCGACTGAATCATATCGGTCATAGCCTTTATGTCTTCCCCGAAGATATCCTTAAGAGGAGCTAAGGCTTGTGTGGTCTACTGGACTTTTTTCTGGAAACGAGTAATAGATTCCTTGATATTTGTAGGATCAAATACCTAGGAGGCATTAGCCATAATACTAGCAAGCTAGGATACAGAAGCGCCGCTGAAACCTCCATAGGACTCGCCGGAGCCTTGTCCAAGCTGCCAACGGTTAGCCGCTTTAGCCATATCTACTACACTAGTGCCGATAAGCTCTGCATTCTTTTTCTGGGAGAAAATATTTCTTGGCTACTTTCTCTGCTGATAGTATAAATATCCAGCCTGAGTGTCTTTAACTCCCTGCATAATACGCTAATTCTTAGCTGGGTCAAAGGCAAACTGAAGCGCAGCTGGAATAGATATAGCATTTTCCGTAGCTCTCTTTACCTAGGCCTGTAGCTCTGCCTAGGAAGTGGTTTCCGGCATTGTAAGCTTATAGTAATTCCTATAGAACTACTCTCTAAGCTCTTTCTAGCCCTGCTCTCTGCTGCTCTATAAAGCTCTTTGCAGTTGTCTGCGCTGCATTATTTGACTGGCATTGGCATAGGTACCTGAGCTTGGAGACAAAAAGCCTGAAAGAGTATTATGCAGTGTACCAGTCTTATTGAAATCCCTGCCTACAAGATAATCCGAAGCAAAGCTGCCCACAATAGGCCCAAAGAAAGGGCCCAGCAAAGAGGTTGTCGCGGAGTTTATTTGTCCTCTAGCCTGCTATATGAGTGTGACAGGGCCCTATTGAATACTCCCATAGGACATCCAGGGCTGCCTGTTAGGCCCTCCCCTGAGACCCGTAAGCATGGAGATTAACTGGAAAACATCAGCTTCATTCATTTATAGATTCCTTACTCTCCTATACGGGCTGTTCCTAAAAGGCTTTCAATGCTTGTTCATAAAGAGCCTGTGCGTCCAGTTTCCGCACCTATGGCTAAGCACCCAGTAACACACTATTGATATTTTTAATATTATCTGCCTATTTCTTATTAAAGGGACGCAGATTTATGGAGCGCTAGATATAATTACTCTAAGTAACATCCAGCAGCAGCTGAAAGGCCTGGAAGTTACTTAAAGAGGGCTGTCTTGCGTATCTTTGTATTATTCTATAGGTATCGTTCTGCTGGGCAGCTACGATCAGTCTTGAACGATACCCTCGAAAAAACTTTTATCGAAGCCACTTTCCAACATAAGCTCATAGAACTTCATATGCTTATATACAACTGCGTCTATAACGGACTTCGGCAAAGCAGTTACATGTTCAGGATCAGTAAGCACATTATAGGTGTTGTCCAGCCAGACTTTATCTGATACATGTAAGGGCAGCTCCTTCAAAATTGCCCTGGTAAGCGCCTTAATGTCTTTTTTAACAGGAGTGTCTCCGGCAATCTCAATAGTTACCACAGGTAAGAAGGTATATAACTTGCTTATAACCAACTGAAGCTTATCCTTAGTCTCGGGGTCTTGTACAGTATCCTGTTTCAAAGAGGCCAGCAGCATGGTATCCTTGGTCTGCTCATCAAGATCTGCAACAGTTATAGTTACAGTATTATTATATAAGAAGTATGTCTTGGTATACATTTCTCCGGAAACGATGGAAGCAACATATCTATCCAGATCTACCTGTTTTACTTTTACAGGTTTCTCCAGTGTAAGCTTCCCGCAGCAGGGACAAATCACAAATTCCTGTTTCTGTTCTTTAGTTTCTTCCGGCATTTTAATTCTCCTTTTCTGTGTATGTTTTATAGGCACCGTTTATATTGTTCGAATATAGCGGTTTAAAAGTTTCCGGATCAAGTTCAAGCATATTGCAGCCTCCCTCCCATCCTTGTTTACCCGGATAAGAGTACGTCATAGCTTCTTCATTTCCAGTAGAAAAAGTTGTTATGCTCTATAAAAGTTTATATCCGTCTGGTACAGACAGCTGCCAGCACATAGTTGGCATATGTTCTGCTGTCCAGCCTTCTTGGAATTTAAACTCTTTGGTGCAGATATAGTCATCCGTATACCAATCCTGCAGATGCTGCGCGTAAGTTATGGGAGGACTCTACAAAGTCTCTCTGAACATCCTGTCAAGCTGCTTATTAAAGCGGGTAAGCTGTTGCGCATCTGTACCAGGAATCTCTTTCTTGGCTATCGTACTCAGCACCATATAATCTTTACCCTGTATTTGGCCTCCTGCAACAAGCCCTCCTTTGGCTGTAATATCTCCACTGCTCTGAATAGCTCCTCTGACATGTAATATAGTATTGCCGCTGCCCCCGGCTATCGTTATTGTCTTCTGTTCTGTCAGCCCAACTTCTATAGTATATGTATCTTTGAAATTGCCCAGGAATAACAGACTGGAGTTTATATTTGTAGCTGGTGCTATTATAGTTATATCCTGTCCTCTCAGTTGAATCCCAACTCCTTGGTCTTCGCCGCAGGCATAGATACCAGTTTGTTGTCCAGTAAGTCGCAGCTATTCTTGTGCCTACAAGCGCAGGATCTGCCCTTCAATAAATATAGAGCCTTCTCCTGTAGAAGCTGCTGCTCCCTTGTTCTAGGTCCTCTTATCGTTAATACCTATATGCATGTCTTCAGAGGATGTTAATGTCAGCTTCCCGTTGCTTCGAATAACCATGCCGTTATTTATATCAGACTCTGTAGATCTGTTCTACAATACGGTATATCCATTTTCACCATTAATGGCAGAGGCAAGTATAAGGTTCTGCTAAGCACCTGCCCTGATATTCTTTTTAGAGGCTAATTCAATCTCTCCGTTAGCTGTTGTATTGCAATGCCTGGGAACTATTTGTATAAGATCTCTTCCAGGGCGGATAAAGGTATCTAAAGCACTGGAAATATAAATGTTCCCGTGGCTCATGGTTATCTGGCTCCCCCAACCATCCTTCAACGTTATGCTTCCATCGGGGTCCTGTGTAATAAAAGAATGGTTATTATATCTTTTGGCGCTCTTTTTAGTAAGAGGATCCTATGTCTATACAAAAGGATAGTCAGATAGGAACTAGCCGACTTGTATCTAGTTATCCGGGAAGGCCATAAAATCACTGTAAGGAGCAGGGAAAGGATCTAATTCCTCGTCTATAAGTTCCTATACGGTGCTGCCCAGCATATCTTTGATTAAGGCCCTTGCATCTATCTAAGTAAGAACAGCCTACAGCTGCAGAGCCTTCTATATACCGTTATCACTGAAAGTAACTTTTTCCAAGTTCTATAGAGTAACTCTGGCACGATCTTTTCTACCAGTCAGCTCTTCCTCTTTCTATGCAGGTGAAGAGGGCAGTGGCTGCTAAACTATCCCTGATACCTATGGAGTTTTAATGGACATATGTCCTTGTACAGACAGATGCAACTTAGAGCCTTCATAAGATGTCATATCGGAGGCTACTACAGGAGAGGCTTCCTCGTTCGACTGTAAAGGACTTACTATAGTCTAGCAAAGCCCGTTTACGACGCCCCCGCTGAACTGCTGTGCCCTGAATAAAGGAGGAAGTATCTGTTCGGAAAACTCCAGCTTTAAAGGATCCTTATTACTTTGTTTGATGTCCAGCGGCTTTTCTTTCCAGGCCCTTCCTCCGATCCCCTCTAAAGCTCCTGAGGCCTTAAGCTGCTTATTTATTTTTGTAGAGATTGTCTGTTTATCGCTAAGAGAGTCCAGTTCCGCTTGTATGGTGACCGTAGTTATTTTGTCCTACAATGCAGACATAGAGATATAAGAAGCAGGGGAGCCTTTGACAGTTAACTGGGCTCTTCCTACAAAAATGCCGCCTCCATAGCGTTCCCCCATATAAAGGTCGCCCTAGAACTGGTCCTCTTGCCCTCCAACAGAAGTAGCATGCTCTTTACCTCTGTTGGTACGCTCTATTTCTCCTAGTATATTGTCCAGGAATCCTGTGTTGCTTATACCAGGAATACCCTAGTGGGAAGTCAGCTTATTGGTCTAAATAATGCCCTGCGGCTAGGTTCCTTGCGGGTTATAAGCAACGGCGTAGTATTTATCTGTGCCGGTTTCTCTTCGATAGGTCACTAAAGTGCCTGCTACAGGAGCCTAGACTATACTAGTACCAAGAATGCCCCCACAGGATTTCAATCTACAGATAATGGGTGGCTGTCCTTGGTTAGAGCCCGCGGGAAGCACCAGTGCCCAGCCCAAAGAAGGAAAAGCTGCCTGTATTACACCTGTATATAGAGCGGAATCGAGAAACTGCTATTTTCTCTATTGTATAGTATCTGCCATAAGTCACCATATAAAAATGCGTCTGCAGAAGCCTACAGACGCATTAAAGGAAAAACAAGTATCTTATTTAAGGTTACTGTATACCAGTAAGTGCGCGTGCAAGGTTTCCTGTTGTACTTCCACCATTTGAAGCACTGGACTTCCAATCAAAGTCGTCGAAGATAGCTGTAAAGATACCCTGAGCGATTGTTAACGCACCTTGTGTAGAAAGTGAGAAACGTACACCCTGCCCAAAGCAGCCTTTTAAGGTCAGTGTTTGCGGCTGAATCTACTTCGCATCTTTGCATTTAGTTTTATCTGAAGTACTGGTAGCTATTTCGAGCCAAAAGGTAGAACAAGCCGAACCAAACTCAGTTAAAAAGGTATCTACAACTGAGCCGGGACCTATAATGGTCTACAGCTGTACGGTGCCGGTCGGATGACCAACAAGTTTAATCGGCGTTCCGCCGCTTAGCGGATAGCGGGTAGAAACGTCTCTGGTAAAATTAATTGTTACACCCTAAACAGCCGCTAAAATAGCCGCGTCCACCTTAGTTTTATTTTTGCCTTTTAGCATTTTTACAGATGCGGACTGCAAAGACCATACTTCAGGCGTTTTATTTTCATATGGATTCTGAAGAACTTGTGGCATATATCACCTCAACGCATATAGAAAGTTATATGGAATCTGTTGAAAGGTTTGGGCGGTTCGCCTTCTACCTAAGCATAGATACGATCTTTATAGACCTAATCCTGTTTGATAGATATAACAGATCCGGAAATCAGCTGCGGGCCAATATAATCATCTACGTATTCCATGAACTTATCAAGTTTATAGTTAAGCGTAGATTCCAGCAGATCGATCATCACAGGAGAAATGTTGGTGTTGCCAACCAGGTCCCGACCGGTTACTTTCAGAGAGAGCCCGATGCTGTCGATATCGCAGACAATGGACTGCTCATCGTAATTAACATCACCAGAGGCTACTGAAGTAAGCTGTCTGCGGCTGATGCAAGTACCATCTTCCCTCATACCAACACGCCAGAAACCGGCAGCACCGAGTTTACGGCTCTGAGAAGCTGTAAAGCCGTGGGCTTCTGTAGTTGTAATTGCTTTCATTGCAACGTTGCTGAGCGGTGCATGCGGATAGGTACCGGAGCGTTTACCTGCAAGAGCTGCTGCAACACAGTAGTTAGGAACAGCCATTGTGCTGTTGTACATAGCACCGTCTGCGATAGCGAAGCTGCAGCGCTTATTGGCAATATCTTTCCAAGCAATAATGGACTCGATAATATCGGCATTATCAGAGAGTGTCTTATAGATTTCGACAACATCCGAAGCATCCAGTGTAGCACTGTAGTTACCCTGCAGCCAGATAATGTTTTTGTGGTTGGAGCTGTCGATAACAGCTTCGTAACCACCGCTATAACGGAAGATATCTCCGCGAACGATTGTTCCAACCTGCAGCAGAGGACTGCCAGTAAAAGTAACACGGGTAAGGCTGTTGCTGGCTTCATAAGCAACCGAAGCAACGCTCAGAGAAATTCCGTTTGCAGGAAGAACAAGTTCTTCTGTCGGGATCTCTTTGCTGGCATACAGATACTTGAAGTAAGGAATCTCTTCCTGGGACTGCTTTTCAACGAACTGAAGAAGAGCCGCTGTAACTTCTTTATTATCTGTACACGGAACAATGCCGTAGATACCGTCTTTATCTGCGATAAGATCAAGAGCTTTGCTATAAGCTTCGACCATAGCATCTGTCTCTTCCGGATCGCTTTCCAGTGCCACGAAGTAAACGAAGTTTCCTTCCGACTCTTCAACAGCATTCGCAACAGCGATTCCCAGCGGATTTTCAGGACAAACCTTTCCAAGAAGGTCTGCAACATAGTCCACATCAGCCACCTGTCCGTAGATCTTAGTGAACTTATCTGAGCGTACACGGTACTCAGCGTAGAAAGCGCCAGCTGCAATCGGATACTTTACAGCTTCGCCATTACCAAGAAGATCAAGTTCTTCGGATTCAGCGCCTGCTGCAACAGTAATATTTTTATCCCCGGCTGTAATGCTGTCAGCACTGACATAGCAGTTCATTACCTTATAGAACTTAACTTCAGCAATAGAGGCACCTGCAGGGAAAGTTTTGGAAAGTACACACTTAGTATATTTTCCGTTGGAATCCTTCAGGAATCCGATTACGGTACAAGAAACAACAGAGCTGTCAGAATCATCCAGAGTAACTTTGGCAACGTCACCTTCCAGAACCGGAACGGCAGTTACCTCAGCATAAGGATCTTTGAAGACGACTTTTGTGCCGTTCAACTTAACGGTCAGTGTATCATCCCCATCTGAGAGTTCAAATACAGTAGCAACAGAATCAGAACCATTATATGCTCTGAATTCAAGCTCTGCGTCACGAACCAGAACTTTCGCGCCATACTTGCTTACATGGTCCACAATGTTGTCAGAACCTGCCCGAGCAGGATAAGGACGAACTGTGAGCCCTTCTGCTTCAGTATAGACCGTGTTGTATTCAGAGGCAGGGTAATTGTCAGCGCTGTCAAGACGAAGCGCCTCACCGAAATCCTCATACTTACGCACAATATAATGGGGCCCTATTACACATGCTCCAAGAGTCGGTACAGTTCCTGCTGCGGAAGCTTTGTAGACCTGGTTCAAGGTAACAATAGGATCACTATAATTTGCAATCATAATTGTTTTTCCCTTATTGGTTAATAGTTGTCAATCCCAGCCCCCGGAAAACCGGACCTTGCGTATCGTGTGTCCAGCTCAATACACTGGAAGCTGCGACTGAAATTTCGCTCATATATACTTGTTTAGCGTTTCCCATCTGTCCATTAGGCACCGGTTGAACGGCACTTACCTGCATAACTGCTATGGAGCTGATGTTGTTGCAGTCACTTTGTATCGACTAGCTGTTCATCATCAAAAACGTCTATATCAGCTACGCTAATAAGATTGTTCCGTCATAACTCTATGTAACTACAGACACTATAACAGGGATCTGCTTGATCCTCCACTACAGATTAGGACTTGCCATAGGATTCCTGCCGAACTAGGGATTACCTCCTCTATTGACAGGTCTGGCCATATAGGATATTTCTCCAAGACTTATTATAATAGCTGGAGTAGTTCCCTAATATCTCTTGTCAGGAGAAAACGCACATCCGACTTTTACACAGTCCTTATTGAGATTCCCTTTTGGATCATACATAAGGGAGACCAGTCTCTAATCCTTGATGTTCCGACTGTCGGCAAAGAAGTTGTTAAGAATATCCTTTATGTACTTGACAACCCGGCTCTGCTGTCCGAAAGCATCAGGAAGAGTACTTTTTTCTGTATAATCAGTAAGATTCATTCAAAGGCCTTCTTCCACTAGTCACCGCTTATGAAAGCTTCCTGTAAAACCTGTTGTGCTCTTGGAGTGTGAAGCACGTCGGAAAGCTCTAATAGGTGCATCTTCAACTGATATATAAGCGGCACATGCTTGAATTTGGAAGCTATATCAGCTTGCTCTATATAAAACCGCTGATCAGTGTTATCATCTACCCAGACATCCCCGAGTTCTATAATGGGCCAGGCTGTACACTTAGCCTGTAGTATCACAGATTTGGTGCTCCCTATCTGCTGTATACCCTAATTGGAACTCTATCCTACCTATAATATATTCATAGGAATAGCTCTGTAATAGCCACCCTTGATGCCTGTTCCAAGACACACAGGACAGTGCTAGTTCACAGGAGAGTCATCCTAGAAGTGCATACAGGCAGGGCACTTCTAGCCATAGATGATCTTCTTCATAAGATATCCGGTGCGGCCTGTTTTCTACATCTAAAGCTAGCTGAGACGAATAAGATTGCTTGCCTAGGAACTATATGGATAGCTCAGAGTGATCCCTGCCTGCTGGGGCTAAGAATAGTACTGCTGACCGTCCGCATTCATTCTAACTCTGTAGTAGTCGTTATTGTATTTGTTGCGGTTGGTTCTTCTATTATCTATATAACAATAGCTTACAGGCAGGCCCTCTGCTAAAGTCTACCACGTTCCACCACTGCGAGCATATTCTACTGACAGTAAAGTGTCCTAAGGCAGTGTTATTCCTGCGTCGAACTACCAGGAGAGCGCCCTTGAATTATTGGCCAATATAAATACTTTTAAAGCTTTGAACGGACTGGACATCAATGCCACCAGCGCTAAGTACTTTCAAGATAGATATCAGAGATGCTTCCCATACACTCAAGCATATTCAGCTAGCTCTTTTTAGTCTGCACCCAGCTTTTCCATTCTTGCAGGGCATTCTGAGCGAGCTGCATGTACATCTGTCCCTTGTCATTATCATCGTAAGTGAGACCTGCGTTGGCATGTCTCATCTGGTTTCTCATATATCTGTAAGAAGCCATCTTGAAGAGATAACCCGAAGCTCCTGTGCAAAGGTTGCTTCTAAAAGGAAAAGTAGAAACAGTAAGATTCCTGGAAAGCTGAGGAGGCATCTAGTTCCAGTCCTGTACTGCGCGGTCCATGCATCTGGCAATAACGATGTCTGAGAACTAAAGGTCATTGAGGAGCTAGTTCTGCTGGCCTGAAGTGTCATACATCTACATTCTTACCTAAGCAATGGTAAGCGGCCTGAAGCCACAAGGGCACGGACTCGCCAGGGAATGCTCTATCTAAAGACAGCATTTAAAGATATGTCTGAGAACTCCGTCCTAGTCCCTGCACTGGAACTAGGCATAGTGAAGCCCCTAATTGCATTCAGTCTGCTAAGGGCCCAGAGAAAAAGTTACTTTTCCATTACCCTGATACTAACAGGGAACTTCAAAAATATAGCAGCCTCTGTTCTAAGCAAGACACGCCAATTTTACATTATCAGTAGAATATAACTCTGCGGGAATAGTTCCCTACAGATCTTGTGTAAGCTGTACGATAAAGTCCGCAGTAAGTCCTGCAGTAGTTCTTATTACAGGCACTCCATAAGAAGAAGCTGCATGTCCGGTGGCCGCTTGGGAAGCCTGCCCGTCGGCGCCTCCACCGCCCCCAATACCGCCAGCTCCTGGAGTTGCTTCAGGTATGCAAATATCAGCCATTAATTAATCCTCCTGTGTGCAAATAAAGGCATAAACATAAAAGCAGCACATATACAAATAGTTATAGGCCAGCCATATCCTTTTTGTTCTGGCTCAGGATCCTTTAGATCTGCTGTCTTCTTTGCGGAGACTTCTACTTGTACAATAGTCGCAGGTTCTTCAGCATGGCTCTATGAGGTCTAAAAAATACACCCGCATAGGCATAGGCAAGTCAACAGCAGACACAATAAGCGCATCATTTATCCTTAAGTTGATCTTGTATATCTTTAAGAACCGAAAGCAGCTGTGTTTGTAAAGGATCAGGGGGCAGCGGGCACTGATTAAAAGTTCCATCGGAGTTGCAGCACGGGAATCTACTGCGGCGTTCCTGACAGAGTGCCTCGGAGACTTTGTCCGTAAGTTTATTGTCCAGCGTCATGAACTTGTTTTCCAAGTGATCAAGGCGCTTGGTGAGGAAGGCTATAAGCCAGGCGAAGCCTCCTAAGATGGCTGCCACAATTGATATGACCTGAACTGAAGTAAACATGCTGTTCCTTATATAGTTTCTTTATAAAGGGGGGCGGGTAAGTTGAAGTTTGAAGGCTGTGGTGTAAGTTATGGAAAAGGAGGAATTATGAAGAACTTCGAAGAGTACATCTTGAGTTACACAGTGCAGCCTATAGCAGGAGTTTCTACACTAAGAGGAGTTAAAGCGGACCTGACAGTATCACTGCCGCTATTCTATAAAGACTATAGGGAGGAACACCCTGATAGCACTGAAACAGAGGCTATAGAGGCTTTATGGAAGCTTGTGGATAAGTGGTCTAAGGAGAATCATATAGAAGAACTCGGATGTACATTGCAGGCAACGGACGAAGAAACGGAGAAAGTTAGAAGAAGTGAGACAAAATATTTGAAGAGTCTCGAGGAATATATTATTCCGGAAGATCTTAAGTCAGGACAGTTGCCACACACTTTGGCTAGGTATGACTACTATACAATGGTGAAGGATTATATGGCAGAACATCCAGAAGCGGACTCCAGGCAGTTATTGCGAGACCTTATGCAATTTACCTCAGGGACAGGAAATCCCAGAACTATGTTAAAGGCCGTGGGGGATATATCTGATTCAGAGTCTCTGGTAAGTTTTACTGTATATGAAACAGTGGGTTATAATAAAGGGTCTTTTCTGGCTTGACAAAAACAGAAGAAGATGTAAGATAATAGTACAAGAGGTTGGAGCCGCCTACTTCTTGGCACAAGTGACCCTTCTGCGGTCCTCCAGAAGAGAGCTTCGGGCGAGGTGCCCGGGCAGAGGGCCATTTAAGGTTGACTTTTAGGTACAGTGATGTAAGATAAAATATGAGCAGCCACTCCGGAGGGTTGTGAGGTTCCTGAAAAGGAGCTGTCCGGAAGTTCTTTGAAAAGCGCTTATGAAAGATATAAAGAGTTTTCATAAGTCGTTGCTAATAAAGCATTTATAACTGCCCGGGTCGTCTAAAAGAAGGATACTGCGCTCTAAACGCGGAGATTGGATTGCAAAATTCCAGCCGGGTACCAAGCAATTTACAGAGGGCTAGAGAGTGCAGCTCGAAAACCTGTTCCCTAGCAGGCCGCCCTCTTTCTTTTTTCACCTAGGGAAGTAACAATAGGGAGTTATTTATGACACCACAAGAAGCCTGTAATTTTCCACTCGATCTAGAGAATCATTATGGTTACGTATATTGTGTAACCTTTCCTTCCAGTAAAAAGTATATAGGACAATCCAAGCGTCCCTGGAAATACCGTTGGAAGTGTCACCACTCGGATACATCGTTTTGTCCTGCAATGAAAAATGCCTTGCAAAAATATAATACAGAAGAGCTCGTCTGGGAACTTTTGTGTTATGCGGATTCTCCACAAGAATTAACGGATAAGGAAACTTATTATATACAAAAACTATCCACACTCGCTCCTGGAGGATACAACATTTCTCTTCCTTGTAAGGCTTATCCATACCCAGAAGAAAAAGCAGATAGGATCCGGTTAGGTCTTGCTCTACACCATTTACGTAAGACTAATTCTGACGCTACTATAGAAGACGCCAAATATTATATTGCACACAAGGACGACAAGCCTCCTAAATTAGAGAAAGGCTCTCCGGAGTGGATAGAGAAGTATAGAATAGCCACAGAAAAAAGAAGAGCTACTATGCAGGCGCGAGGTAAAAACATGAGTGATATCATGAAAAGGGTAGCTAAAGAAAAACCATCTATGAATCAAGGAATGTGTGTAGCTCTTATAGTATATGAAACAGGCGAGCAGTTCGAATCCATAGCGGATTTTTGTAATAAATATAACGTTATAAGTTCTTGCGCATCCTTTTGCTTACAGAAGAAGAATAAAGAAATAGGCGGAATGCATATCTACCCGGCCTCCTGTACTCAAGAGGAATTGCAAGAGTATATAAAGTTCTGGAATGAGCCTAAAAAAGTTCCTAAAGGTATTCTTACCTGTGTTGAGACAGGCAAAACTTATAGAACGGCTAAAGAAGCAGCGGACGAGCTCTGTGTACTAAGAAGCAGGATCCACATGGCAACAAGGCGTAATTTACCTGTAAATGGATTTCATTTTATATATGCCCCGGCTGTAGGCGTAAATCCTAATGGTGGAAAGTCTGTTAAGTGTCTAGAAACCGGTAAGATCTATACATCCCAAAGGGAGGCAGCTAGAGATATACTAAAGGTAACAGACGAGGGGAAAGCCAAGGCAGGTGCAGACCAGATAAAGAAAGTTATTGAAGGCTCACGTAAGGACTTCCATGGATATCATTTTACTTATGTGGCTACAGGTTCACCCTTAACAATTTCTCAGGAGCTCCTCTAATGCTCTCCAAAGAAGATCTTCATCAGATGGCACGCATGTGTAGCTTTCCACAGAGCCCCTTTGTAGTTTTTCTTCGTCGTCTTTCTCATAACCGCAGCAAGAAGTGCATTCAGTATAACAATCGTTGCTATACTGTAATATACAATACACACTCTAAACGGGTTACTTTACTTCCTTCAGAAGAACCTCTCATTGGTCCTCCGTCTCCCTTTAAAAAGAGAAGAAGAATAGATCATGACAAGCACACAAAGAAGCGCCTCCTTCAGCGCTTTAATATAGAGGCTTCCGACGAAGATCTTAAACAGATGGCTTCTATGTGCTCTACTAAGTACTGCCATATAAAACTTCCCTTTAAGTCTGCATCTCAAAAAGAGGGTCGGACCAGAAACCTCATACACTTTAAAGACCGGGATATGCTTGCTGTATATGAACCGGAAAGCGACAGTATTATAACTGCTATGCCTACCGAATATATGTTTAAGGAAGAGCGAGAATGGCTGTACTGTTCAAAACGAGTAAGATATAAACAACTGCTGAAACATACAAAGGCCCTTCAATGATCCTCTCCAAGCTCCTCAAAGCTCTCTCCACGCTGTTTCTACTATTACTTTCCATAGTACTGGCAGGGCTTTCAATCCTAATTTCTGTTATAATTTTTCTGTATTACCCTATACTGCTCCTGTTTATTACACCCTTCATACCTATGCTTATGTTCTTATGGTATGTAGATAAGCGCTTCACAGTATTGGAAAAAGAAGAACAACAACTACAAGAACACTTAAAGGAGACAAAATGAAACTGCTTAACTGCCCCTTCTGCGGAGCCCGCCCTGTTTATGATGAAGAGAATCAGACTGTGCACTGCCCTACTGTAGATTGCGCTATCGGGGATTTCTATATAAATCCTGAAGAATGGAATAAAAGGGCCCTAAACAACAAGCTTCTGCTGAAGTATCTGTTTGATACGCAAACAGTATATATAGGAGCTGAATTCGATCTGGTCCAGGAGCATATATGCCGCTGCTGCGGAAGATCTGGTAAAAAATACTCAAAAGTGAATCATAAGAGGGGCTGTGAAGTTAAGAAGCTCCTGGACTTGATATACTAAAAATTGGAAGCATACATGAGAGTGTGGAAAGATATACCTTCTATACCTGATTATCAAGTAAGTTCTGACGGAAAGGTTAGAAGAAAAGAAAGATATTCTGTTTTTTACGCCAAGAGAATGGGAGGAAGAACAGACAAAGTATCACTAATAAAAAGACACCAAAAAGCTAAAGAGCTAAGAATACAGTCGTGTTTTGTGTACCCCTCTGTTTCTATTAAAGATAGAATTCGCCAGGTACATAGATTGGTAGCTCAAGCATTTATTCCAAACCCATAGAACAAACCTTGTATAAACCATAAAGATGGGAACAAATATAATAGTTGCGTGGAAAACCTAGAATGGTGTACCTACAGCGAAAATGAATTACACTCACACAGGGTACTAGGTAAGAAAAGTAAGCCTATGACGTAGCAGACAAAGAGAAAGGCCCTGCAAGTTAGAAAAACGAATTACCTTAGTAGATGTCTGGCACTTTTAGGAGAGAAAGAAACTACTAAGAAAACTAATACGCAGCTTGCTTTATAGCACGGCGTGAGTCGAAGAACAATACAGCAACAATTAAAAGATGCAAAAGCATCTAGAAAGGAGACAAAATGAGTGAACAAAAAGTTTGCGGAAAACGCACCGAAGTTTACTCTCGATAACGTATCTGTGGCTACTATCGTCCCGTTACCAACTGGAACCAGGGAAAGCGGGAAGAATTTAAAGATCGTAAGCTCTATAAAGTAAATGCCCCATCCTGATACATTCTAGTACATTCCTAAGCCGGGTAACGGTTATGTGTACCACATAACCTCCGGCAAGAAACATTATATAGGTATCTCCACTACACCCTTCTCCAGAAGATGGGAACGCCATAAAGCTCCTGACTCAGGCTGTACAAAGCTTGTGAAGGAGCTTAATCGTCTTCGGGCTACAGGCAACTGGGCCCAACTTAATGTATAGATCCTCAAAGAAGCTCGTAATGCCCAGCTTGACAAGCTGTAGAAGAAGTACATAAAGAAGTATGCTTCTTATAAGAGCATCTACGGAATGAACTCCACTCCGGGAGGTAGAGATGTCACTCCTGCCTCTATGCACATGAAAAAGCTCTTCAGGAGAACTAAAAGGAAGATTCAAAAGACCCAGGAAACTTTTTCCTGGGACCTTATATAAACTTCTTCAAGTACTCTATGGCCCTTATTATAATATTAGGCTTAGAAGTTCTCTACCACCATGAAGGACCATAAATAAGCTTCTTGCAATGCTTTTCCACAAAGCAGTCGATACACCTGGTTCCCACCATATTACTCTAAGGAACTCTTTTCTTGCAGACACAACATCTACACTGCTTATTTTGAAGCTTCTATTTAAGAAGCTGCAGATACTTGTTTATTTCCCCATATACCAGCTATTGATAGTAATAAATAGGCAGCCCTTTGCTGGTTATATCAATATGGTCCGGCTAGATCTAAAGAACATGCAGGATACGCCGGATCTTACTCTAGGAGACATTGTAGTGGGCTGCCATTTGAGCCCTGGTTATCATCAGAAAACAAACTTATGTCCAATTACACAGCCAGCTATAAAAGCAGCTGCAATAGCTAGAATACTTAGACCGAACAGCCAGTAATTGTTTTTATTTATAATATGACGGCTGTTGATAAGAATTTTCTACAGTTCCTGTAATTTTTCGCTGTCTGTCATTTTGTCCCTCATGCGTATATCAAGCTCCATCCAGTGGGAGCTTCTGTTACATTCTGATAAGCCATATATCTGGAAAGCTATATGGTATAAATATTGTCGTTGCTGATAGTTAAAGAATCTGTCTATACAGAGTACATGGCCCCATTGTTTGTTATAAGATCCACAGGGCGTCTCTTATTCTTTGTAGGTGTAAAATAGTACTTGCCCCCGCCGCCATCGACTACATTCACAATAGGCTCTCTGTAAGTAGCCACCAAGTCATACTGATCTGCAAGCTCCGAGACATCGAGAACATTTATAAGATCTGCTATAGTCAGAATATGTGGCTTGTGCTTTATAAAGGAAGGCAAAGAACTGTCAGAGATATCCCAATCAGCAACATAGTTCATATAGTAGCGCTGATTAAGATGGTTCCAGTACATCTAACCTGTTTGTGTATTAAGCGCAATATACTAGGACAGCCCGTTTGTAAGCATGTCCAATCTCTATGTATTGCCTGTGAAAAATTTAAGCATCAGATCACCTCGTTTACTAAGCTTTACAGGTAAAAAAGACCTCCGGCGAGAACCAAGGAGGCAGATCCTCGCCGGAGGAAGAAAGGAGAAAAGAGTATGAAACTCTAATCAGGAGATTTCGTCAAATTCCCAACAATGTTCTGAGATCTTCATAGGTCTTACATTTCTTTACAGCTGTTTTAGTAGTTGCTGCAAATTCTTCCGGATGGTTATCGGTCAAATATGCATAGAGCATGTTGTAGTCCTTGCTGTTAAGCCATCCCTCTACCTGCTCTTTTTCAGAGGGCTCTTTCTTTTCTGTGAATACAGATACTCCGTCTGCTTTGGGCAGATTATTATGAGAGGTAGAAGTGAACACATTAGAAGTCTTTTCTTCAATAGGTTCCGCCTTGCCGTTCTTCAAAGCTACTTCTTTAATGTCGCTTTTAGCAGTCTCTTCGGTTTTCATTCCCATAGAAGCTGCCATACCTGCAGATTTCCCGGCAATAATAGTGCCTCCGCCAGAACCATTAAGATCCTTTTTCTCAGCTTTTGCAGGTTCTAGTTTAATCGGCTTTGCCTTTGGGGCTTCTTCCTGTTTTTCGATCTGGATGTTAATAGAGCCCTCCGGGGAGATCTGAATAGTGTTCTCTGAAGTCACAACCTGTGTATCAATACGCAGAGTGCCTCTCTTTACAGCGTTTTCGCATTCAATTTTATCTGCTCTACTGATAATAGAGAAAAGATCATAGGGGAGTGTAATAGTTTCTCCTCCTCGAATAGAGATTCTCTTTCCTCTTCCTGCTTTTAAAGTGTACGGGGTTCTGTTAAGATTCGTAATTGCGGTTTTTACACTGGCTACCATAAAATACTCCTTTCTGAGTTGTTGTTTATGTAAATGTATATGTACAAGGCAAAAAATAAAGCCCGCAGATTTCTCCGCGGGCCTTACTTACCGATCAGATATTAATCAGTTGCTTCCGCTTTCGCTATCGGAACCAGCCGGAATGGCATCGGTCCAGTAGGTTGCATTAGCAGCTTCGGCGGGATCTAGGCTGTAAGTAACCTTGCAGACACCAGCACGGTTGGCGATAACGCCGCCGATGGTTTCATGTGCGAAGAAGGTCAGCTCGATGTTGTCCTTTTCGTCAGTAACCATATTAACATCTTCGTAGGTGTAGAACTTGCCGTAGAATTCCGGTTCGGTGAAGATCCACTGATCATAGTAATCACAAACGGTTTCCTTGGAGGTGACGAGGACATCCAGGCCGTTGAGTTTCTGATAGCGGACGCCATCGAACAGCATATCCTGGGCCATATCGCCGCCGATTGCATCGCGACCGAAGATAGCCATCTTGTTGTACAGGATTTCGTGCATAATGGACTTCGAGGCTTTCAGTTTGCCTTTGGTCAGAGCCATACCATCCAGACCGTTGGTGAAGCCGAAGCGGTCCCAGGGCTGATAGATAGCACGACGGACACCAAATTCGGCAATCTGTGCGGACTGATCGTTCCAGTCACCGACGATGGCCTGGTTTTCAGCATGCCAGGTTTCATCTTCGACATCCATGATGTCTTTCAGCATCAGGTCGTACAGGATGTCCAGCATCGGCATCTTGTAGCCAGTCAGACGGATTTTGTCGATGTGATATTTCGGAGTCATGATCCGATTGAATTCACAACGCATTTTACGTCCGTTGAAGGTTGCTCCGGTGGTCGGGGCTTCGAAGGACACCATGCTGGCGCCTTCGGAGTTGAAGTCCAGTTCAACGATCATGCTCGGCAGATCGGAAACTTCGTTGACATCGAAGTCATCGGCAGTAACTTGTACCGGGGGAAGCAGTTTGCGGTAAACTGCATTCTCACGAATACGGGTACGGAAATAGGTGGTACCAGGCAGCCCAGCTGTCTTTACCATAGTAGAGTCATTGCTCAGGAGCTTGTCTTTGAATTCCTGATCAATAGCTTTAATCTGTTCAGAAGTGTAAGCCATATTTCTTATTCCTGTGTTATGGGGCCTTATACAGGCCCCTTTTGTTTACTTAGATCAAGCCTTGCCCGGGAAGAACACGGTCCAGAAGCAGAGACGATTGTTACCTTCGCCGTTCACATTGAAGGAAGCTTTGGAACGGAAGGGAACCCGACTGACGATACCGACGATGGTCTCGTTGCCATAGATGGTCTGAGAACCAGCTGCGGTAACTTTACCGGTATCAGCTGCTTTCAGGGCAGTGTTTACGGTGTAGTCAGCAGCAGCATCAAATTCGGAGGTTTCCAGTTCAAAACCGCCAGTGGCAACATAAGCCGGGAGACGGCCACCAACCAGAGAAGTAGCCAGGACTTCACCGGTCTTTGCGCCGACCGCGCCAGTCATCACATCCGGATCGAAGGCGTTCTTGCGGGAGAACATTGCCATCGGATACTTGTTTCCGCTGCCTTTCGGGCATCCCAGTTTGAATTTGCCTTCGGCGTTCAGGGACACAACGGACCCACGGACGATTTTTGCTGCGCTATCAGAAGCAGCTTCACTCAGAGGCGCAGTAAAGATCAGCTGGTTGGAGACTTCCAGATCGCCAGCCTTTACATCGCAGTAGTTTTCATACTGCTGATTCACTGTTCTAGTAATTTTAGCCATTTTTTATTCCTTTTAGTTCAATGTGAGACCTAGTTCTTTGGCAACTTCTGCATAAGCTCTCTCCCTTTCATTCATGGGAGCTTCGCTTTTTCCGATCAGAGTGCCTCCATCCAGGTTCACAGATTCAGTCTTTATAAGGGTACTAGCGTCTGCGGCTTTCTTGCAGAGAGCTGTAATCACTCGAAGGGAAGCGTTCGGGTCAGCACCAAGCAGACGCATAGATTCATCTGCCTGATCTTCACTAAGGCTTCCCATCTTCACGAGAGCTTCTACAGACTCTTTCAGAAGGACCGGATCAGCAAAGCTAGCCTGCTTCTTAAGCAGCAGGGAATTCTGAAGGTGAGAGATCTCCTCTTCATATTTCCTACACTGCTCAGTAGCATCCAATGCAATCTGTTTCCAGTCTTCTGCCATGATCATGCCTTCTTGGAAAGAACTTTCATCAGGTTCGCGCCGCGGCGGGTAGAAGCCAGCTTGACAAGAGTCTGCTGACGCGCATCTTTGACAGCTGCATGATAAGCAGCCTCTTTTCCCATATCTTCAGCAGGAGCTTCTTCCTTAGCAGGCTCTTCAGCAGGTGCTTCTGCCGGAGCTTCCGGAGCAGCTTCTCCACCTTCACCTTCCATCTCAGCAGCAACAGCCTGAATTACTTCTTCAGGAGAGATGCCCTGCTTGGCAGCTTCATCGAGAATCTGCTGGGCCTGGGCCATGTCTTCTTCGGAGGGCTCTTCATCGCCTTCGCCGGCTCCCATCAGTTCCTGGGCAGCTGCTTCAAGCAGCACTTCAGGTTCGACACCCATCTGTTCAGCAGCATCAACAACATCGCTGACAGCCTGTGCAATATCATCACCGGAGACCGGCTGACCGAGCATTTCAGAAACCTGAGCAGCTGTTTCATCGAGACCATCCATAAAGGCAGCTTGTTCCTGTTCGGCACCAGCCAGATCAGAGAGGGCTTCGCCTTCAGCTTCGGCCTGTATTTCGGCGGCAGCTTCCGGATCCTCTGCAACAGCCGCATCAAGTGCAGCAGCGGCATCTTCCGGGGACATTTCATTTTCAGCTGCAAGGGCATCAATTTCAGCAGCCTGTTTTTCCATCAGCTTATGTTCAACTGCAATATTGAACAGCGGATTAGTTTCCTGCAGCTTCTGGAAAGAGACCTGGATATCGCTAGCAATTTTAATAAAATCTTCTTCAGATTTAACATCATTCAGAGAAGCAATCTTATGCAGAACTTCAGTAGCGGTAGTAACTTCTTCTTCCTTGGCGGAAGCTTCTTTCTTCAGCTGTTCTTCTTTGGCTTTTTCTTCAGCTGCTTTCAGGGCAGCTTCTTTAGCCATTTCAGACTTTACAACAGATTCGATCCGAGTACGGAAAGCAGCGGATTTGACTACTTCCGCCGGGGTACCGGCAGGGGTTCCGCACGGGTACATTTTGTCAACAGCAGTACCGGTTTCAGCCAGTACTTTTTCAGCCTTCTTGTCATCATCGCCTTCGATCTTCTTATCAGCGATTTCAACAGTGCCTTTCAGTTCGGCATCAACAGATTTGTCGGAAGCATAATTGCCCTTAGTGGCAGACTCAGTTTCCTTCTGCATCTGATCGCCAATAGCAGGCTGTGCAGCATCCAGCTGCTTGTGTGTAATTTCCTGTGCTTCTTTCTTCAGGACACCGGCAGCATCTGCAAGCGCCATGAGATGAGCAGCTCTTTTACTAATTCCCATATTAATGGTTCCTTTTTCAGTTAAGGGTACTGTTATTAAGGGTTTACCGTTCTGTAACGGGCCAGTTTCTGCATGGCCAGATTACAGGTATCTTCACTATTACGAGCAGCAAAACTCAGTACATATCTTGCATAAGTTCTGCGGAACTCCTAACCAACCAAACTTGCTGTTTTCTAAATGTCCTCCTTCTCCTTTTCTTCTTTTTCAGTCTCCTATTTCTAGGATTCCTTCTAAGGTTCCTTATCGGACTCTTTGAGTTTCTCAACAAATTCTTTTTTATTGTCTTCTGTTTCCTGCTTGCCGGGAGCTCCCAGATGGATCTCAATACGAATAGATCTTCCGTTGAGAGCCGGTCTGCTGATACCCATATCAGGTACGAAGCTCTCCAGAACATTGGCAAGATTCAGATCTGCAGGAAGGGCTGTATCAAAGCTGCCATCCAGCATATGCCCTCTGAACTGAGGATCATTTTCCATGTCCTGCATGAGATGCTCACAATCGCAGGGGCAGTTATCAGCGAACATGTCAAAGAAAGCCTTTTCGGGAGACTCCTTCCCCATCAACTTAAATAAAGCTCTCGGGGAAAGCAAGATAGCTTTTCTATTACATTGATCAAGAACTTCATCGGCATCAAAATTCTATACCGCGTGTAGAAAATCATCTTCTACATTCTTGTCATCTACAAACAGCGGATCATCCTAAGTCTTACAAAGAATCTCTTTCTAGATCTTAGAAAGCTTTGAAAGAGTAGCTGCAATTTTATTAAAAGAGATAGAAGGACGGAATCCGTTCATAAGGTACTTAGAAGAAATTGCTTCCTAAGCCTTTTCCCCAGAAGCGACTTTTCTAAGCACATATGCCATAGTGTCTGCAGGAACATTCACACCGGAGATATCATAGAACTTAGGATTATCATTGATCATGGCCACTCTGGTACCGTCTTCAAGAAGGAGCCCTGCATGTTTCTTAATGTGCTAGCAGTGCTCATCAAGAGTGTGCGCACGATGCCCACATGCGGTACAGGCGTCCGTTTGGACGGTACAGCCAATAGAAAGGAAAATGTCCTGTCCAGAGGCTCTCTTATGAAGACGCTCCGCCCACTTATCTGCATCAACTTCTATAAGAAGCTATCCTCTGTGCATAGGTTCGTTATACACAGCCGCCTTTACAATACCGGAAGGAGCTTCGTCTGTACGATGCTCTTGATATACATAAGCTCCATCAAGATATGTCTTATGACAGTTCTTCAATCCATCTCCCACATGCACTGTAAGAGAAGCTTCTTTTGCAAGAGGCGGATGGAAGTCATAAGGGCCTTCATTATAAGCATCGTTATTACGATTGGGACCAAATACTTCAGAGGCACATGTAGTAATAACATGCAGATAAGCTTTCTTTTCGATAGGCTTCAGCTCTTTGATTTCTTTTTCAAAGGCTGCTGCCCGTTTCTGCATAGAAGCTGTCTTATCGAGCCCTCTGGAGCTCACTTTGAGGATCTCTACAGGAGTATCTCCACGAAGGTCCTATGAATTGGGAACAATTGTTTTATATAGCATATTAGTTGCCTTTCCCAAGAAGAACATCCTGCTGATATCTTTCAGGATGTGCGGCATAATACTGCTGCAAGGACTGCAGTAAAGCTGCTTTCTGTTTAGAATCCAACTGATTCAGAGAAGGCTTGCCTTTAAACTTAAGCTGTGTACCTGCGCGACGGACAGCTTGAATATTTGACTTATTGAGAAGATTCTTTTTAACAGTATCCTGGAACTGCTTAATATAAGCTTCAGTAGCTTTGACTTCTTCTCTGCGACGAGCTTCGTAATCTTTTTCCTACTCCTACTTATCGGTCTTGATCTTATCCAGAACAGCATCAAAGTCTTTACCAAGATCTTTTTCAAGCAGCCCGTGAGGAGCCACATTGGCAAGTGCCCCGGAGATAGAAGGAAGAACTTCCGACAGGCTTTTTCCTTTGGTCTCTGCCTAAGGTTTCTTGGAGGCAACTGTTTCAGGAGCCAGTTCTTTACGCTTCTCCTCTGTCTAAGTAACCTTCTTAAGAATGTCCGCAGTAGCAGCAAGGTCCGCTTTATTGGTGCGATTCCCTGCAAGCAGTCTGGAAGCTACTTCAGCTTTCAGATATTCACGCATACGAGGACTTGCCATATCCTGATTAGTGGCAATAGTATCTTCGACAGCTTTTTCGATTTCAGCTGCAGGATACTGGGCAAAATCAGGATTGGCCAGCATATCGATAAGACGCATGCGTTTGTCCTGATATTTATCCTTGCTGAGAAGCTAAAGAGAAATAGCTTCCTACGGAGAGTATCCTTTAGAGGGATTCAGAAAAGGGGCGGACTGCCCGAGGATACTTTCGGACTGCCCAACCACTCCCTTCGTACCCGCTAACAGCGCATTTACAGGAACACTTACAGCATTTGCTGCAATGTCCTTCAACATAGTATAGCCAGGCCCTACAGCTTCTTTACAGAGGGCTAACTTTTTCAGCTTGCCTTCGATCTCCACAGCTTCTTTAGCCATTCTGCGAACACTTGCAGTCTTCATCATAAGAAGATCTCTCTTGGTGTCCACTATATCGGACTGCTGAATGGTCTTCTCAACGTACTCGACAACAGGAGACTTTGGAAGGATAGCATAAGCTGCGTGCTTCTTCAGGGCCTCCTCTGGAACTTTCCCTGTAAAGAGCTTATTATAAGTATCTCCATAAACAGTTGCCAGAAGCTTTGCTGTTTTAACATCGCCAGAGAGCATTTCAGCTGCACGCTTTACCATCCGTTCCAGCTGCTAGTTTTCCCGAAGGAAAGTATCGTGCTGTTCCTGGAAAGCGGCTTCTTCTTTGATCATATAATCTTCGAGTCTCTGGAGGAGCTGCAGAGGAGTGACTTCCTTGACAGGCTGTTCCTGCTTGGGAACTGAAGCGGCTTTTTTAAGTTCGGCCTTATGCACTTCAAAGACAAAAGGAGTGTTTACAGAAGCTGCTTTGGAAAGACCTTCTTCACATCCTCGTATAGAAGCTACTTTATTGAAGTCCGCCAGAGGAAAGTCCTCGGCCTTTTCACTTTCAGGGCGCTTACCGATAGTAACTACAGAGATCCTTCGATTGAAAGCCTGTGTAGCTGTCTTGGTCAGCTCCTTGGGAACATTGGATTCTGTGAGCTGTTTGGCGAGAATCTCACTTCTGTCCTGATCGGAGGCCAGCGCCATAGAGGCTGCCTTCTAAATAGCATCCGTGAGCTTGAATTCAGTAATTCTGTCCAGTTTTTTCAGGTCTTCCATATCAGGCCTTTTCCTCTTTATGTGTAATTTTCTATATTACCTAATTAGTGGGATCGTTTCCGGTAGAAGCTGTGATTTCGACTTGAGTATATGTACGTACGCTGGCATCAAGTCCGGAGGCAATAGTGTCCATCAAGCCCTCCTGGCCCTAGGAAGTATCCTGCTTATTCTAAAGAATAAATGCATGATCCTCGCGGTTTTTCATAGCTTGCTACATTGACGATACATATATCTAGATAGGCACGTTAAGATTCTGTGCCATATAATCGAACAGTTGTTTGTTTCTGGCATCTCTCCACATAGCCTACATAGCTTCTTTGGCACTTTTCCCGGAGTTACCGAAGCGGAGACTGTGCAGAGCTGCTTCCAAAGAGTGATAGTGAGCAAGTGCTCTGGCTCTGAAGAGGTTCATAGACTTACCCTGTCTGGCAGGCTATAGAAGCATCTGCTAGAACCATTCGGCAATTCCCTGCACTCCCTGAAGATCGCAGAAAAGATCTGCATACATCTTTGCCTGTACAGGTGAGAGCCATTTAAGCTTCTGGGAAGTTTTCTAAGGAGTAAGTCCGTATATGATACAGGCCTATAGAGCAGCTTTCAGCTGGGAGCTGTTATCCATGCTTCCCAGCATCATAACCTGCCAGGCATCCGGATACTTGGCTCTAATGAACTATCTGCTGGAAAGATTCCTGCAAGCTCTTTGTATACGGGCAAAATAAAGAACTATGGGCTAGTAAGTAACCAGACACGCTTTATCTTTCATGTCTGACAGTGCAAGCTTCTGTGCTTCCTGCCAGCGCCAGTCCGGGGCACGCAAAAAAGAGTCCCGAGTGAACTCAGGGCTCTTTTTGAAAGGTGCTTTTTCGTTACTTACAGGCATTGTTCCTAGGCCATTATTGCATCATCGTGCCCGTCTGCAGGTCCCCGGCATCAGGACTTTCACCGGTACCAAGACTTCTAAGTTTAACGAATATAGTCAGCTAAGACAAGTCCTTAATAGTATTCTGCAGCGACTTTTCCAGTGCTTTCATCTTTACTGCGCCGTAGCGCTCTTCAAGGTCCTGCATATGGCATCTGTACATGAAAAGCATCTGGCAGAGCTTATCCAGAGTCTGCATGAAGTCAGGTACGATGTCCATAATGGCAGCACCCGGATCAGCTTCCTGCATAAGGAGCTTGAACACAGATACATCGAAAACTTCCTTTACACCAGCTTCAGTAGCTTTCTGTACAGTATCAACTATCTGATTGCTGTCTTCCAGTGCTTTGTTCTGAAGATCTTCGGTAGTTACTTCCGGGGGTTCTTCAGTAGTTTCAGTCATACTGATATCTGCAGGTTTCCATGCAGTGGAGTCGTCTTCCTAAGAATCTCCGATAAGCTCAGCTTTCTTATGCAGCAGGAAAGTAGTGGTATAAAGCTTGCCAATCTCCCCTGCGCCAGCCATTTTAAGCATAGTCTTTGCATCCTGAGGACAAATACCATAGTTCTTCACCAGGTGCAGACAAGCTTCTTTTTCCATGAACCGATCAGAGGGCTTGGAAGCAGGCCCGTAGAAAGAAATCTCCTGTCCATCGGAAGTCATTTTGATCTTAGTGGTGGACTTATTGATGAATCTTTCAATTGTTCTGCCAAGATCTGCAATTCCAACATACAGCCCCTTCGAGGAGGCTTTCTCATTGGAGATAAGAATCACACGGGTACCCTGCGGGACTTCAAGAACTCTGTCATATTGCAGAGAAGATCTCAGTTTATCGTCCTAAGACTCTTTGATAGTCATATTGTAAGAATAGAAAGATCCGTCTGAAGAGGACTTGGAAAATCCTCCGCGAACTTCCAGAACAGCCCCGGAGGGCAGTACCAAAAGAAGATCACTGTAGTTAGGATCTGCAGAAGAGAACTTTTCACCAAGATCTTCCGGCTTCAGTTCCTTGATAGTATCCTTGATAGCCGTAACAGCAGGCACTTCAAAGGCTTTGCCGTCCTTGATAATATAGGACTTGAACCCACCGTAGTGCTTCATCTCATCCCTACCATCCACATAGAAAGGATCAGAGGTATATGCGCCTTTCAGTCCCCACGGGCTCTGTCCTTTGATGGGATTGGCAAGAACGTAAGTAATGTCTTCTGTATCTCCGTTACCCATCAGTATCTAGCACTTACAGGAAACTTCAGGAGTTACGAAAGCATTGGTAAGGTTCTTCTTTTCGATTACTTTAATGGAGCTGTCACGGTCATCCCAGTCAACTTTCTAAGCTCTCTTGATTACATATCCGTCTTTCCAGAGAATCTTTTTCTGATCATCTGTAAGCAGAGAAGCTCTCTTGTCCATAACTGTAATCAGTTCAGTTTCAGGATCATCAGGATACTTTTCACAGGCTTTCTTGGCAAATCCCTTAATATCCTACGGAGAGTAGAATTTGAAGGTTTCATTGATAAAGTCCGTATTGCTGAGATAATCCATGAACTTAAGAGCAGCCTTTTTGCCCATCTTAAGAACAGTATCAAAAACGGTGGTTTCCTTAAAGGAAGCATTCTTCAGAACAGGATCGATAGGCTCTCTTGAACGGGCGCTGCCGGGGGTCTTGCCATAAAGGTTGGCATCTTCAGGAGGAATAGATTCGGCTCTGCCGACATCGTTTTTATTCTTTACCCAGTTCAACCAGGCATCAGACAGCGGCAGGAAAGTCTGCAGACCGGGAACTTCCATGATCTCATCGATGTAGATCTTGCCATTCTGGAACACAGCAGGAACATAAACAAGGTTCTCGCCCAATTTATAAACAACAATACAGACAGCGAAAGAATTGTCGTCGTTCTTATCGAGAAGCTGAACAGCTACCTGATAATCGCTCAGGCTGGGGTATTTATCCGTGATCTGCGCATTTGCCAGAATACCAAACTGCTGTTCAAAAGAAGGCCCCTCCCCAGGTTCACCTTGGGCCTTTTTATACAGGGTGCCTGCTTCAACAATTAATTTCTTTGACATCTGCGTGTTCCTATTTAAGTTGCGTCATTTCGCTGGGTTATAAGGTTCTACAATGATTTTATCGACAAAGGAAGGACTGTCGTATCTATCTGTTATTCCCTTCCTTGCAGCATCGAACAAAGTGTCTTTAAGCCGCTCTCCGCTAAGTCTCGGAAGCCAGTTCTTGTCCTGCATGACAAACTGCTTGGAAGAAACAAACTGAGGTTCGAATGGAGGAGGCTGCGGATTGGTCACTATAGATGTAGTGCCGTATTTCTAAAGCTTCTTCGCTACAGAAGGAGTTATACGAGTTCCTATACTGTAATATAAAACAGGTTTCTACAGGTACTTGCCAATGGAATCTTTCAGAGAAGTTTCCTTGCTGTCGTCTCTGGGAACCCACTTGTCGAGGATGTCATCGTAATCGACAAGATCCCCCGGATAGTAACCGCCAAATCCATCAGGGTCTGTAATGCGGACCTTATTTATCATAGCTCTGGAGAACTCTTCAAGGTTTCTTCTTAAAGTGCCTGCTCCGGTTTTTGGAAGGATCTCGGAAAGCTTCTTGGTAAAGTAATGGCGGCCCTCTCCTATGCCTTTATATTTTACAATCTACATAGGATTAGGTACTCCATTGGTGAGCATATCGCCAGCTTCTACCACGTCACCGACTTTAACTTTCACTGTACGGGCTACTGGAGAATATACAGTAGAAGTGCCTACAGTTATGTAGTTGCCGCCCTGAGGAGCTTTGCGGATCTAAGTTACACGTCCATCTGTAGTTGCCAGTACAGCGCCCCCTGGAAATACTTTAGGAGCAAGTAGCATACGCTGCACAGAATCAAAGCCTGTCGGCTGATCAGAGCCTTCAACGTCTTCATGACGAACTCCTCCCATGCCGGAAGAGTGCTTGGACGATATACCCGACTGCGTAAGAGGCTCAATAAAGCTCTTTACAGAGTTCAGCGCTACATAAGAACCTATTGCAGGGAATTTCCCATTTTCCTGTATTCCTGCACATCTGGCACAAACTCCATTATGTGCCTTACAAGTAACAGGACTGCGAATGATAAACTAGTCCT